>Ga0099824_1007662_pt1 | contig 14180 bp, 6 predicted proteins | sample SiratrowhiteBW_FD_76837 | JGI IMG/M metagenome (GOLD analysis project Ga0099824, IMG submission 76837) | Root nodule microbial communities of legume samples collected from California, USA - Siratro white BW | ecosystem: Host-associated > Plants > Roots > Nodule | place: USA: California...
ATAAATCATCACAAAAACAAGACAAACAATCAAAACTAAAACTCAACCTAATTTCAGCAACACTTCACCGTAAACTACAATCACAGTTCAAAACCTAGAAATTTCCCAAACCTAAACCAAGTTACAACGGCGACGTACAATAATAAAATTTACCTAGGCGTTCCTCCTTGGTTTCGTTTATGAGACCCTTCTCTGTTTTTCCTCAATGTCAAGGTCGCAGCTTCTCCTACAATTCAACGTTCCTCACCATGTTTTTCTCGTCCTCGTCGCCCTCCACCGCTCCCAACGGCCGTCGAGCGCAACCAAAGGTTCTTTGTTTTTCCCTCAAAGAACCGCGAAGCACCTTTTTCCCTCAACACAGCTTCTCCTACGAACCACGAAGCACCCAAAAACCTTTGGTTTTCCCTCACGCAGATTCTCATCGTCGTCGCCCTCCACCCCTCCAATGGCTGTCGAGCGCAACAAAGTTTCTTGCTTTTTCCCTGCAACCAAGCACGAAGCACTCAAAGGTTCCTCCTTTGATTTTCAAATACCAGGCGGAACCACCTTCATATGTTTTACAAAAATTTAACAATCAGACCATGTCCCTGTCATTTACCATTTATGCCCCCTTAGTGCCACATCATAAAAAAATGTCACATCACAGTTGTAATGTGATTGTAATCCACGTGGGATTGGCAAACAAACATTTTCCAAACACAATTTAGATATAGACATTTCTATACATATAATCTTCAAAATATAAAATAATAAAACACATATTTATATATTATATCATTATAAATTATATAAATTGATAATTAAAATTTATATATTTAAAATTATTTATGAAAAAATTAGTTAAATACAATAAAAAATAATCTAATTTATTTATTTAAAATTTAAAAAAAATATATAATTTAAATATTTTTTATTATATATAAAATTTACTTTTTATTTCCATAATTATAATAAATTTACGAATTTTGAAAAATTATTATATTATTCACTTTTCAAATTATGTTGAAATCATATTAAAATTATCAAATATTTAACAAAATGTCTTTTAAATTAATCTGAGATCCAAAACAAACAAGAACATCCATACCAAGACCAAATTTATATAGAAAGAAGATTCTAAGAGATGAAAGAAGTATCACATGTTGCAGGTTGATTTAGGACTTTGTAAAAACAGAAAAGTATCTCTTTAAATATTATGATGAATTCTCAAAATCCAATTTACCTAAACTTTTCTAATAAAAAGAATCTCCAACCAAATTAAGCATTTGATAATTGTTTCAAGAGAAAGGGGAAAAAAAAAATCATTGACAGCGTAACTGAGGTGTTTTTCTGATCTTGACCAAACCATTGTTTTGCTGTTTACATATTGTTAATGATACCTCTGCAACCATAAACTCTTTGTTTTTTTTTTTTTTCTACATGTTGATGGCATCACGTGATCACAGGAAAAAACAACACGAGGAAAAAGTTAATTCGAGGCAACTGCACGTGCCTATCATGTGCTTATTCTTCGGTCTTCACGCCATGGCCAGAAGGTTCAACAATTACCGTTACACCAAAATCGCATAAACCCTAAGAAGTTTTCAATATTTTTATTTAAGAAAAAAATCAATATAATTATATTTTTAAACAGTTCATTATGTCAATGAACCACGTGACTATAATGATACGGAACATAAATTAACAATATGCCATCAGTTAAAATGAATTTATTAATGAAAAAGCTATAATAATAAGTATCATGTATTATTATATAATACTTTTATCATTGATTTGATAAAAGAATCATATTAATTGTTTTCTAGATAAGGCCAAGAAAAAAAATCAAAATACTAAAACCAGATTAAATAAAACTATATAATAAAAGGACAAAAAAATATTAAGTCGTTTTTTTATCAAATATAAAAAAATAAAATAAATACTATTAGACTCGTTAAAAAAATTGAAATTATTTAAGATATCAGTTATTCAAAAACTATACACAAATTTATCTCTTATTTTAAAATCGTTAAATTAACACCATTTATAAATATTGTAATTACTTATCTTATAATAAACATTATTATTATTATTATTATTATTATTATTATTATTATTATTATTATTATTATTATTATTATTATTATTATTATAATAACAGGAGATATAAGGGCCGGTTAAAAAAACCTTAGAAGATACCATCGTAGTTTTTTTTCTTCCACTGGCACTATTTCCAAAAAAAATTACTTAGGTAGCACATTTTTCAGTTTAATTCTCTAACTAACACTATTATAACTGAATATTTTTTTACTTTCAGTATTTTTTATTTATAAGAAACTTTATCATATTGGATTCTAGTTTGTCGAGGATTGTAACTTTTTTACTTTGTATATGATTTAAGGTTTGAACAAAGAAAAATAAATAAAATAAAATAAACTTTAAAAACTTATTGTAGGTAAAAATATGTTTTGAAAATTTTAATTAAAAATTGAGAGAATAAATTTTAAATCATTTATGAGAAAAAAAATAATAAATTATATAAAGTTGAATATAATTTGATTTAAAAATAAAATAAAATACTAAAGTTTTGTAGATGTTTACGGTTAGTGGTAAATAAATATTTTGAAATGATTTTAGAAAAATGCAGCAGAAAATATTAAATAAAAATGTAGGTAAAAATTTTAAAAAAAAAAGATAAAAGAAAAATACTTTTGTATTAAAAAACTTATTAAAAATAGAATTAAAATTTGGAATGGTTTATTTTTAATTTGTACGAGAGAGAGTGAGGTAAATAAAAAGGTATTTAAGGAAAATGCCATTTATTTTTCTTAAATTTATATGAAACTTTGTGATTATTAGTTTGTTTCAAATTAAAATGAAAAAATACTATAAAAATCATTGAATTAAAATTTTGAAAGGATTTTGAACTAATTAATTATAATAAGAAAAAAAATGATAAATTATTTAATTTTATATTTTTATAATATTTAAATTAGACAAAATAAATCATAATAATTTTCTAACTGTATTTTTATAATAAAATTGAAATGGGAAGAAAAATTTTAATATTGGTATTTCGATTAAATTTTGTACTTTTAATTTGTTAAAAAATATCTAAATGAGTAATAACAAAAATAAAATAAAATTGTTGAGATATTTTCTAAAATTAAATATTAATTATATTTTTAAAACAATTTAAATAAAAGTCAATTTATTCATTATTGTATGTAATGACAAAGAAAATAAATTAATAAATATCTCATTTGATTTAATGAAAAAATAAGTATATAAAATATAATTTTAAAATATAAAATTAAAAAATAATTGATAATTGAAATAAAATATTATATAAATAAAAAATACTAAAAACAAAAAATAAAAGATAAAAAATGCACCATAAATGATGCTAGTTGGGGAATTAAAATGGAAAGGATACTAATCGAGTAATTTTTTTCGAAAGTAGTGCTAGTGGAAAAAGTCACCACCGTAATCTATTTTTAAAAAACTATTACATTATTATGGCATAAATATGTATTTATTATGTAACAATATATTTTTTTATTAGTTTTATAAAAAGAATGTCTCTTAGTTCCTGAAATTTTTATATTTTATATTTCGTCCCTAAAATGCTTTTGTTTGTTGAGTAGGTTTTAAAATTTTTGTTTCGGTCTATAAATTTTTTTCCTTGAAAAATCCTTTTATCAATTATTTTTCTTTGAGTAATAATATCTCAAGTTAATAGAGTCAGTATAAAAGTAAAGTTAAAGTAAGAAAAACTTAGGAATCATAACATGAAAATTTTATTAAGAATTACAATAGAACTAAAAACGTAATTAAATCTATTGATATTTTGAATTTTATTTATATATAGTTACACATTTTAAAAATTAAAATGAAATATATATATATATATATATATATATATATATATATATAAAATTAAAAATATTCAAGTACCCTAGTTAGATATGATAAATTAATATTTGTGTGAATGGGATTACAATAGAGGTGATGAAGAGAGATGAAACTATGGATGACAAATAAGTTTTTTTATTAGTATTATTTAAATTTATTTTAGTTTTGATGAGAAATTTCGATATTAATTAAATATGAATATAGATATAGGTAATACATGACTTTTTTAAGTTGGGTATAGAGATGAGATACATACGTGTTGTCCTCGTCTCAATAATTATTAACATACATGTGTTAATCCTTGTATTGATTTTTCGTTTTAAATTACTACAACACTTATAATAGTATATTAGGTAATTTAATAAAGTATCTTCATTGTTTTTTTTCTTTAGTTTCATTTTATTTGAAAAACTCCTTATATCTTTTTTTCGTTACACAATATTTCATTTTTTCCTTTTTAAATATTGATTGTTTTATTTGATATCACAAAGTTCACTCAAATTTTTAAAGTATTTTTTCTCTTATTACAATTTTGATTATATATTTTTCATTTGTGTGGTTTTTTTAAAATGATACATTGTATTTAAGAAAACACAAACTTTAATTTTATTAAATTAAATAATTTTTAAAACACTCATTTAATTATTTATAGTCCTTTTAAATATTATATTTACTATTTATTTTATTTTTCTCACATGAGAATATCTCATTTTAAGTATTCAATCTAGTAAACTCTTAGAGGTTGAATCATTGAGAATATCATATCTTCTTTATTGTTATTTTTTATTTTTTTATAAAAATATTTAATTAATATTTGAAATAATAAAAGACATATACAGACTCTGATATAAGTATGTCCATTACCTAACAAGAATAAGGATAAAACAAAAAAGTTCGTATTAATTGAATAGAACAGACATGTAAATGAACTTTTATTTGAGAGGAAGACAAGATAATCAAACATTCCTAGATAAACATTTATTTTGCTAATATCATATTTCTAAAATTTAAATATACTTTTAGGTTTTTGTTAATAATATTAGTTGATGAAAAGTTATCTACGACTGTGATAAGATAACATTAATTACATATGTCATCAAACCAGTTTTTATTGACGTAAAAGATACGTTTTATCGTAAAGAAAAAAGTAAAAATGGATGAATCTAAAAAAATATTTCAATTTTGGAAAGACAAAAATAATAAAAAAAAAAATTGGAAGACGCATTTAGAAAGTTAACATGGAAACTTATTTATCCTTATAAATACCTCAATGAATCCTTCTTTTATGTTTCTCCTAGACTTTTGCAACTCAAAATAATGTCCTGTTTTGTTTGTTGTTTTTTTTTTCTTTTCACGGTACTTCTTACAGTATGGAGAGAGACAAGAGGAAAATATATAATAAGACGAGTGATAAAGAAAAAGCTTAAATTGTAAAGAGTTTCACTGATGCCTACTCTCAGAAGCAAAAGTTTTACGTTTTTAATTATTTAGTAGTATTTTTCAAGACTTTTTTTAAATAACTATTATAAAAATCAATCAATGTATCTTCATATGTGAAAATCGTGAAATAGAATAACATTATTCTTTTATGAAAGTTTATGTCACTTTTTCTTTTGCATAAATTCGAACCCTTCTCCTCTCTTTTGAATTGAGATAATCATTTAAGGGGGTAAAACAATGCAAAATTCATTATATCATGCTCAGGGATCATTTCCTATCCTGATGGATTACTACATTTTTTTTTTAATATTAAATCAGGCTAGAGAATGTGATGGATCAATAAATTAGACCTTTTATTGTTATTTTTTAAACATTCTCTTATTTTATAAACTAAAAAAAGTAATGCCACACAAATATTACCAATATAAAAAGAAATTAACGTGTCAAATACTTGAAATTTTACCCAAACAAAATTGGGTACTAACATTTATAACAAATTTGAAATTGAAATTGAAATTTGAAATTGAAATTTGAAAGGTTCATTTAGTCATCCAAAGTTACATATTTTAGTCTTCCAAAAAGTTTGATCATCCGATCAATTTCTCAAATTATTCTTGACATTACTTTTTTAAGAAAATTGCACTCATTTTTTAAGTTGCTCTTACATGTCCTAATATCTTGAATTTCAGTTACACCCAGTTGAAAAGTAGTTAAAGAAAAAGGGTGTCATTCATGTTACATATATATTTGGAAAAAAAAAATAGTTTGATCCACCATCCATTTCATTTTCCTTCTCTCTTCTACTTTGTATTTGATCCTAATTATGAACTATAATATTTATGCCAACCAATTATAATATTTCCTTTGTCAATCATGACTAGATTTGTTAATTTCCTACCACTTAAACTAACAACTGAACTTGAAATTGACTCTGGATCAAATCGTCAATAATGTTCCTGGAATCTTAATCTTGTAAGATAGTATGCAATTATAATATGAAAACACTCATTTATTTTTGTCATCTTTTAATAATTTATAAATAAGGTTGTTATAAACATAACTAAAAACTGATTCATGTGAATGTTAGATTCATGAGAACATTTTAATAATATTACCAAACAAAAATTCCTGAGAATTTAAGAGACATAGACTCATCCCTTGTTAGTAAACTCTAAGCTTATACCCACAGTAGGATACAACTACGTCATCTCTCTAACAAGATGAAAAATTTTAACCTCATTTTTGTATTACATTCTTTGAAGCCTCGGAACTCAACACACCAAAATCTAGAACCAAAATTGAAAAAATAATGAACGTTTACATTTGACAGCATAATCTCTAATTATCTACCTGAAGTACACGTATCAGACAACAGGGACGTAAAATCTGGTTTCTTCAACCTCATGCAGAATCGGATCACAAAAGAAAGATGCTTTCAAGAAACAATAGACACAGGGTCAATGCTGCTATTTGGATGTACCATTTTCTTCTTTCCCTTGCCGGGAGACTGCCACACAAATCATGGATATTGTTAGAAACACAAAACTTAGATGATTGAAATTTAAAAGATTCAATGTATCTTCTCTTCGTAGGGAATTTAGAATTGGATCTGTATTATTGATAAATGTAACAGTTGAGAAACTCATGTAAGTTTAGATGAAATGAATGGTTAATTTTGTAAAAGCTTATTTTATGGTGAATTTGATAATGACAAAGTAATCAAAGATATAACATTGTCGAAAACTGCAAAAATTCGGAGTGTGACTTGCCCCTTCTCAATATTGTAGTTGAGATCTCCCAAAATCAAAATACATTCACTACCTCTTGGAAAGCACTTGCATTACTATTTGGAAATTTAGATTGATTTTTCCAACAATTTCAACCATGTTAATTACCAAGCGACTACTAAGCAAATTCACAATTTAAGCTGAGTAATTGACCAAGGTTTAACCGTAGATCAATTACCATAATTGATTGCAACACTACAAACAACGTACGCGGCACATAACCCTTAAGAAAAGAAAGAAAAGAGATATATACTGCTAGGGATGATTATAAAAATTGCAAGAGGACGAGTATCCCACAAGAAAGAAGAGTGACATATCCCTCATACAGCAATAAAGGATGAGGTATCCCAAGAGTGTAAGGACTCAAAATAGCATAATTGGAGACCATACAAAAAGAATGTTGGAAGAGGCAAGTGATTAAGTAAATCATACCTTTCTATCTGAAATTGAATTCCTAGAAGCAGCCTTGCTCATGATGCTTTTATAGTATTGTGTAAATGGAGTGTTACCATTTCGTTTTTCAACCTGCCAAATCAGAAGTTTGATTAATCTAGTCACACAAATATGACTGGAAGAATAATTCAAAGATGAATTTAAGTGAGAGATAACCTGAAGAAATGATTCGACGGACTGATGATCTTTTGGTGAGAAAGGCACCTCTTCTCTTTTCTTTTGCACAAAGTCAATATTCATCTCCACCTGACTTTACGCACCCCAAACAGAAAAGGCACAAAGAGATGGATGAGGCGGCTATATTGAAATCGTTTTAACAAAGGACAAAGGGAAGGGCAAAACTACCTAAATATCATGCAAGGAAAGGCTCCCAAGAAATGACATTCAATACAAGCTATGTACCAAGGATATTGACAGTGACACTACGATACATGTAATCTCCAAAATGTAACACACGGGAAGACACACACATATATTACATCATTATGAATTAATTAAATTAACAATCAAGATTTATATATTCAAAATCAACTATAAACACGGTTTGTCAAGTATAACAATCTCAACATATTATCACCAAATACAGAAATGAATTTAATTCATCCATCTAAAATCCAAAATGCAAAAAGAAGACATAATTCATTTAAGACATTTCATCCCCTTCTTGATGATCATCATTGAATAAGACACTAACCAAACCAAAATTCATTTAAACACAAATTAACAACTTCAAAAAATTTCACATTATATGAAGATATGATAGAAGAATAAATAAAAACATTCCCTATAACACATATAATCTAAATTTTGCTGATTATATAGGAGTGGTTCCTTATTTCTATAATCATAATATAATCTTGCACAATAAGTTTGAGTTTTTAGAAAATCATTGTTTTTGTCCTTGTTAACATTGTGTTGGAGATGTGTCGAATTATGTTAGAGACCCCAAAAAATTGTTTTTTCTTTTTTTATTGGATCCTTCACCAATACGTATTACGAGAGTTAGTGTCCAATATGTGTAGGATACAGTGACACGTTATTTAAGAAGTGTGTCCAAGCCTCATAGCATACAAGACCTACACTCCTAAAACTTACAACAATGATAGCCAGTTTGCTATATGATAGTGACTTAAAGATTCAACTATCCTTACACACATCCAATTAAATGTCAAAGTTCAAGATGGCATGTAATATATTATAAATAGACAGACAGGAAAACAGGATTACTTTTCTCACCTGATCAATGAAACGCTTGATAACACGTTTGGAACTCTCAATAGAAGTTTTCTCAAAGACCTTCCTTAGGTGTATAAGTGGAGCCGTCGCTAGCTCAGGGAAAGATATATGATAGCTCCACTGTGCAAAGTGCTCTGAAAGGAGTTCAATAGCGGATACAACACACTCTTCTTGGAAGCCACGTGATTTTAACCAATGCTTTGGAAGCTGCAGTAACTTTAAACTGTCAACTACAATGATCAAGTAGATGGTCTGTGCTATGAATTAAGAGGCCATGTGATCTTAGACATGTATAATTTTTTAAACTAAAGAGAATATTAAGTTGGGGGCGAGGGGGCTGTCAAATTCATCTCTGACCTTTACGGTAGACATAGGTTGCAAGACTTTGCCAGGTTTCCCACCATCCTTGGCAATTTTGTATTCTAAAACATCCAGCACCAATGATGTAACAGGGATGAAAACCCCACTATAACCAGAAAGATTATTAAGCCATTGGATACATCTGAGTCTCAGTGGTAAATATCTAGGCCCAGGAAACAGGAGAGCAACTCCATTTATAATCTGTACAATCATATACAGCAAGGGCTGAAGATCATAGTCATGTATTTTAGCTGATATTAAAGTAACCCACATATCAATGCAACTGATGTACTGCCAACTGCAAATTGTTTTAACCACCTCCTGTATACAAAATGAGGCAAAATATCAGAAAATTTTCCTCAGCATGGTGGTAACATAATACTTCCACATAAATTGAATTCTTCAATTGGCTGTTCAATAAACTTAACATTAATAAAAGGAGGCCATCAATATTAAAATTGTTTGAAGCTTACCTTCTTTTTTGTTTGCCACCCTTTCTGCAATATCTTACCCAGATGCAATATACATGTCATTGCTTTGTTTGATGACTTTTGCATATCTAAACAACATAGCTCTACAAAGGAATTCCTTAGAAAACGTATATGTTCAAACTTTCTCTCTACAGATTGAGAGTTACTAATGAAGGCCTTGTATGTTTTGACAAAGCAGACGTCGAACCAGTTAGAGCTAGACATAGAAGCTATATCCTGTATAATGAGAAAGGAGTTTGACGATAGAGACCCATCACCAGTTGCCCAGAGATGAACAGAAATCTGCAATAGATTCAAGTGCAAAAGTAAGGAAGATTTCACATGTCATGAGATTGACATTATACACATCTTGGCCAAAAGGTCAGGAAAGTGTGTGTATGTGTGTGTGTATATATATATATATATATATATATATATATATATATAAAAGCTTACGTTAAACACAAACCATAAATATAGTATCAACAGAATCAAATAATGGTCATCCAGTCATCAACCAATTTGGATGGAACATATTGCTACTACTAGAAAGTAATGTCAAGACAGTCTGTATTATAGAGAAACATTAGATTCCTCTTCAAACAAAAATTGTGGGTACTAAATTTAAGAATACCTTAAGAAGATTGCGCAGTAAAGATGGAAATGCAAAGAGAAAACTGATTGAAGTTCTGATCCGACAAATTGAGAAGGCCAATAATTCAGAGTCAGTGACCTGGTTCAGGAGAAACACAGTACTTCTTAAGTATGATTTAATAAGTGGTCTCAGAGACAACCACTTTGTTGTATTCTTTAGATCCAACACGGCTTCCTTCCGAGAACTAGAGCTTGATATTCCCAATAAACTCCTAAATGTAGCATCGGCCTCTTGTAGCATGAACATTAATATCTTGCAGAAAGTTTTACTCTTCTGAATGCCATCAGAAAAGACACAACCACTGACACTGGTTGCTTCAGAATCATTGTGGCATGCTGCCCTATAAGCATTTATGAGACAAGTAAGGGCCGGAACACTACACTGTTCTTTGACCAGTTTACACAACGAATCAACAGATGCACTTGTCAACAGTTTACCCACGTGAGAACTTGCATTATTGCTATCCCGTAGCTGCACCAGATCTAAATTTTTCCCATCATCCGAACTCTGAACCACATAAATAGGGAAACAATCAACTTGTCATTAATAGAAGTTCTGATTGGATCAAAAGTTCAAAGTTAGAAAACATGAAATAACAACATATCCAGTGAAATAGTAGCGCTCTACTATTTAGTTCTTGAGAATGAAAATATGGTAAGGAGGCTTGAGAAACGATGATCTCTCAAAAGATTCATGTAAATGTGTGTCCTTACTTCAGGGATAAAAGTGAAGACATAAAAAGTCTACCCTAGGACTCTAGGTGAGAGATAGTGATAGGAGATTTATCCTCTCTGACTTATTGGCTACTTCGGTGCTGACTAGAGATCATGAGAGTGGTCAGCAACAAAAGACAGTAGCCGCCAAGAACGGTAGCAAACAGCAATTTCTCATCCGACAATGACAGATAGAGCAGGATCAACCCACTCTGACACCAACATGAGAATGAAAATATGAGAAATGATGCTTGAGAGATGATGATATCTCAATATATTATATGTGTGTTCTTACATCAAACATACAAAGGAAATATATGAGAAGTCTGCACCTGGGACTCTAGGTGACAGATAGGTACAATAAAAACAACTTTTAGCTTTTACAAAGTTGGTCAGAAGATAATTTAAACTATTCTAAAAGTATTATTGGGTATAGCTTTCCTCTGAGCTACATTCTTGCAATAAAATATGACTCTGAAATAATTCCAAGAAACATTTAAAATTATTACAGAGAATAACATATTTCTATTTGATGCAACAGATGTTCAAAATTTGGGAAAGCAGTTAGAACACCAAGTGACAGGTCCCAATCTAATACAAGGAAGTGATCAAGAACGACGCAGAACTCTCCCTTCTACTGAATGTCAAAAATACAAGCTACTCCTCTCTCTTGCCCCTCCCACCATTCAATAACTTTAGTTACCTTACTTAACTTCAGTTAATATTTTGTTATTTTGAAAACTGCCCATTGATTCTTCGCTGCTCCTCCTCCTAAGACGTTGTTGATGTAAGCCACTATCATACTGTCATAAAGATTTCCAATACTTCCACAAATACTATGAAATAGAAATGTAAGGCTCGAATCTTAGGTAACACTATATCACATTCAAATGTAACACAGTCCATCAATAAGTGCATGTTTCTGTAAGACCTTACTATGACAAGAAGGAAAAACTAACTATTTGGCAAATCTAACAAATAGTCTACACCACAACTGTCAAACAAGCAAATTCAACCACAAAATTGAATCTCAGTTTCCAGCACATATTCCAGCTAACTTTCTTGTCACTACTAAATAAGACATAAATCAACTCACAATCTCTTCGTCTTGGGCTTGTTCAATCTTCATATCATAACTTTCTAGAAATTTTGAAAAGCCCGGGTCCTGTAGATTTTAAAAAGCTAAGTCAGATATTAATACAAGAAACATTGAATTCAGAAAAACAGAAGCAAATACTTCATTATTTGGAAGCAGCAATGATAAAAAAACGAAAATAACAACACACCACTGCATGAAATTTAGCAACCAAACATACAACTCCAAGTTCATGGAAAACAGTAACAACTAAACCCTCTCTTTCCTCTGACTATCAAAAGGAAAAAGGATGCTAGCATGTCATAATTGTTCAAAAGAAGTACAAATCAAATAAAAAAGTATATATCCATATGAAATTATGGAACAATGAACCATGCACCAATTAACAGAATACAATTTAAATAGAGAAATCCACCATAACACCATCAGACAAAATAAATCATCACCTTTTCTCTCAATTTGTTCAACATTTTTGTTTTCTTTACAAGTTCAGCACAAATATCCCTGTTTTGCATTGATAAGGAACTTTCAGATTTTCCATCTGAACAAAAAAAACATCCATCAAGGTTTAATCAAAACAAGTAAAAAGAGAAATTGCATTTGGTTTAAACTGAAAAGCTAGAAATATATTAACTGCCAATATAATGTTCACTTTCACTGTCACTTCCAGCATCATGTGAAAAGCTCGAGTCCTGGTCACAAACTCAAGAAATGAATACATGAAATATACAATAGTTAAGGCAGATGAAAAATTAAGACCAATTTAGCAATAAATTATAATCTAAACCTCTGAAAGAAATCCATCACTTTCTGAATCATCTCCAAGAACCTCACTGTCATCTTCACTGAATATAGCATCAAGAGAAGTGTCTTGATATTCTTCAACTATGTTTCTGATAACAACAAATGAATACTTAGTTATTAGTAAGGTACCATCTAGAGCCAGCTACAGAATTTGATCATATTGAAACCCCAAGGATTACGATAGGTTCCTGATTCAGTTATTTACAAGTAGGGTCCAGTAAAGCCAAGTGATCTGCTTCTCCATTTAGAAAAAGACTTATTCGTAAATAAGAAGTAAAAAAGAAAGTTTGTTAATGGAGAGAGAAAAATTCTGTTATATAGGTAATTCAGAAGGAGAGAAGAGAATACATGTTTTCAACTTCAGTTTTCTTGGGGCCATAGGAATTTCAATTGGGTTTGGGTGCAAGCATTTGTTTTTTTCTGCATTTTTTTTCTTTGTTTTTAATTATTGTAATTCAACATCAAACATTTGCATTTATTAGAATTTCTAGTTTCATAGAATTTTTAATTACTTTGAAAACAATGTTTTGGTGAGAAACACCCACGTAGTTCAAAATTGACCAAATAAAAGAAAAAAGATTGTTTGAGATCAAAAACATAATAACTGAGTATAGTAGAAACAGAAACAAAGTGAATATGCCAATAGAATCATCAGATAATTATATCTAGCTTACTATTTACCTTTCATTTGATGGAAGTTTGGTATCATTCTCTAAGTTTTCTTCAATATCATGACTATCTCCTGGGGCAGTCAAATTTTTCAGAAAACAAAAAAATTCAAACTGATGAGGATACATCTTGCCCATAATTTAGTACACCCAAGCATGGATATCAATGTGATTTACAAGCAACTTGCATTCTCAGACAATGTAAACACTAAATAAATTATAATAAAACATAAAAATCCTAACCAATAATCAACATGTAGGGATATCATGTGGTACAGAGTAAACAGATTATTATATTTGTAATGAAAGAAAATCCTTACTTTTTGAAGCTTTCCTTTTGAACTTGGAATTTAACTTCCTTTTGTTCCTCAAAACTGACTGCAAATTCTTTTTTGCAAACTTCCTGGCTTTCTTACCCAACTTTCCCATTAGGTATCAATATCAACAGAGATTCTATACAAACAAAAATTTGCAAAATTTCAATAGTTGCAAACCAGTTTCAAAACACACAAAAGACTTTATCTATAAGGGAAAAAAAAAAAAAAAAAAAAAAAAAAAAAAAAAAAAAATTTTAAAAATAAAAAAAAAAAAAAAAAAAAAAAAA
>Ga0099824_1007663_pt1 | contig 14178 bp, 17 predicted proteins | sample SiratrowhiteBW_FD_76837 | JGI IMG/M metagenome (GOLD analysis project Ga0099824, IMG submission 76837) | Root nodule microbial communities of legume samples collected from California, USA - Siratro white BW | ecosystem: Host-associated > Plants > Roots > Nodule | place: USA: California...
CTGATATGAAGAACGTGGAGGAAGCCAGGGAGTTCAGAGATACGGTGTCGGAGATGCTCAAACTCATGGGCTTATCTAACAAGGGTGATTACTTGCCTTTCCTCAGGTGGTTCGATTTCGAGACGTCGAGAAGCGCTTGAAGAATATCAGCAAGAGGTATGATAACATCTTGAACAAGATCTTGGACGAGAACCGTAACAGCAAGGATCGCGAGAATTCCATGATTGGCCATCTCCTCAAACTGCAAGAGACTCAACCTGAGTATTACACTGACCAAATCATCAAAGGCCTTGCTCTGGTAACCAATTTATACATATATTTGTTCATTGATTGCATAGTGTCTCAACTTGTAAAGAGAAAGAGATGCATTATGCTCCACAAATACGTAAACTAGTGTTTCTAACATCATATGATGAAATTTGCACTGTAGGCGATGCTTTTTGGCGGAACAGATTCATCAACTGGAACTTTAGAGTGGGCTTTATCTAATTTATTGAACCACCCAGAGGTGTTGAGGAAGGCAAGAGAGGAATTGGAGAGAGTAGTGGGAGAAGATCGGTTGTTGAATGAGTCAGACCTTCCAAAACTTCCTTATCTTCGGAAGATAATCCTTGAGACACTTAGGTTGTATCCCCCAGCTCCAATTCTGATTCCACACGTGTCTTCAGAAGATATCACAATTGGAGGATTCAATGTCGCGAAAGACTCAATAGTGATTATCAATGGTTCGGCCATGCAGAGAGATCCTGAACAATGGAAGGATGCGACAAGCTTCAAACCAGAGAGGTTTGATGTGGAAGGAGAGGAGAAAAAGTTGGTAGCGTTTGGAATGGGAAGAAGGGCTTGCCCTGGAGAACCCATGGCTCTGCAAAGTGTCAGCTACACTGTGGGATTGCTCATTCAATGTTTTGACTGGAAACGAGTGAATGAGGAAAAGCTTGATATGACAGAGAACAACTATATTACATTGTCAAGGCTAATTCCTCTCCAAGCCATGTGCAAGGCGCGCCCTCTCTACGCTCAACTTTCCTTACATTAATTACTTCCATTTTTTTTTTCTTTCACACACTTTCTCATTACCTTCCACTCTCCAAGTGTCACTTTTCAATTTCCAATAATCTTGAATGTATTGTTTATTAATTATTGTTATATTAAAAGCAACAATTTTTAATGGTCTACTCATGAGGTCGTCATATCATAAAAATATATATTTGATATTACTATTCATCCTACTCCCATTTGACACTCTTATGTGTCACGTAGACCCACTAAAAAAAAAATGTATTTGTTTTTGTTGTATATTGAAGGGTAATTTCGTCAATTTCGTCAAAGTGGTTAGTCCTGTACATCTAAGTGGTTAGTTACGTTCATAACTCCGACCCCTAATAAGTTTTTCCAACCTTAAATAAGTGGTTAGTAGTGTTTTTCCAACCTTAAAATAACTGATTAATCGTGTACAAATAAGTGATTAGATACCCTTATTAAATCATTGCCCTAAGATATTCCAACCTTACATCTAAGTGATACCGACACTCATATTAAATCCTACAACCATATATTACTGCTCATCCTGCTCATCCTTCCATTTTACGAGAATCCAGTTTATGATTGAAACATGAAGAAGCTGCTACTTTGTTGCACCTTCCCAAATTGCTAAGCACCAATGTTACTACTATCAGGTTAACATCCACGGTTGCTATGAACTGGGAAATGAAGCGCTGCAATCTCTTCATCCCCAGGCTCTGCGAGGATGGCAAAATCGACCATGCACGCAAATTGTTCGACGAAATGCCTGATAGGAACGTTGTTTTGTGGACCACAATGATAAATGGGTACTTGAAGTGTGGCATGATCAGGGAAGCCAGGAAGCTGTTTGATAGTCCGGACGCCATGAAAAATGTGTTCACTTGGACAGCCATGATTAAAGGGTACTGCAGGCTTAACCAAGTTAAGGAAGCTGAGAGGTTGTTTTATGAAATGCCGCTGAGGAATGTTGTCTCTTGGAGCACAATGATTGATGGGTGCGCAAGGAATGGCCTTACCCAACAGGCTTTGGACTTGTTCAGGAGAATGCCGGAGAGGAATGTGGTTTCATGGACTACCATGGTTGCGGGTTTCTCAAAAAATGGGAGGGTTGATGATGCTCGAGCACTCTTTGATCGGATGCCTGTTAGGAATTTGGTTTCTTGGAATGTAATGATCACGGGCTATGCACAAAATGGGAGGTTGGATGAGGCTCTGGAGTTGTTTCAGAGGATGCCTGAGAGGAATATGCCTAGTTGGAATACCATGATCACGGGTTTCATTGAGAATGGGGAGTTAAATTGTGCAGAGAAGCTGCTTCGTGAAATGCGCGTGAAGGATGTCATTACATGGACTGCAATGATGACTGGGTATGTGCAACATGGGCTAAGTGAAGAAGCATTGAAGTTAGTTAACAAAATGCTGGCTGCCGATGGGTTAAAACCCGATGCTGAACCTTTTATGACCGTTTTAGGCGCTTGTAGTGATTTAGCTAGCCTTACTAAGGGACAACAAATTCATCAAATGATAAGTAAAACAAATTGTCAGGATAGCACAAAAGTGGTATCAGCGCTGATAAATATGTACTCAAAATGTGGTGAGTTGAGTATTGCTAGGAAGCTGTTTGACAATGGGCTATTGAGACAAAGGAACTTGATATCTCGGGCATCATGGGTATGGCAAGGAGGCAATTAATTTGTTTAAGGAAATGCAAGAACTAGGTGTCCCTGCTAATGATGTAACCTATGTGGGACTTCTCACTGCTTGTAGTCATACTGGTTTAGTTGAGGAAGGACGACTTAAATACTTTGATGAAATTCTGAAAAACAGATCTATACAACTCGGAGAATATCACTATGCATGTTTGATTGATCTTTGTGGTCGTGCAGGGAGGCTGAAAGAAGCTTTCAATATTGTTGAGGGGCTTGGGGAGGAGGCTTCATTGATTGTTTGGGGAGCGCTCCTTGCTGGATGTAATGTGCATGGAAATATTGATATTGGGAAGCTTGTTGCAGAGAAAATTTTGAAACTTGAACCACAGGATGCTGGCATCTATTCATTACTTTCAAATATGTATGCTTCAGCAGGGAAATGGAAAGAAGCTGCCAATGTCAGAATGAAAATAAAGGACAAGGGGTTAAAGAAGCAGGCAGGTTGTAGTTGGATTGAAGTCGGAAACACAGTGCAAGTATTTGGAGTTGGTGATAAATCACATTCTCAATATGAGCTTCTACGACATTTACTTGATGATATGCATACAAAAATGAAGAATGCCACGGACGCCTCACACGATGATTTTTTAGTTAATGTGGAAATTTAGTAATATAAGTATATCAAAGCTTGGATTACGCAATTGAGTTGAAATGTAAGACAGTTGAGTTTGACTTGTGAGCTAGAAAAACGCTTGAAAGTGGTGACATCTAGATAAGATATTTTGAAGACGGCTACCCATTCTGATTCCGAAGCCTTTGAAGCACTAATTGATCACGTTACATTCTTCTTCACCTCCACCTTTTCATCATAATTATATTTTTTTTCTAGTTGTGATTTCTTTCTTAAATTTCCGTGGTTCACAAGCTATGAAGCACGAACACGGATACGACACGGACACGTCGACACGTGTAATCTTCAAAATATAGGACATGGAGACACGTGTTGTAAGAGTGTCGTATGCGTGTCAATATCCAATACATGTCAATCATGGGACACGTTACTTCAAAAGGAGTGTCCGAGCTTCACATAAGTATTAAATGTCAAAACTATACTGTCATAGCTGTTTGCTTTATGAAGACTAACTCGAGGTATCTTCTGAAATGACTAAGGGATCAAATAGCAGACAATGCATAATTTTGTGAAACCTATGTTCGTTCTTTAAAGCTTTTGTTTATAGTGTTTCAGTTTCTCTCAATAGTTGATTTCAGTATCCTTGACAATTCATAAGCTTTCAGCAGTTAAGCTATCTATTATTTCTTATAGTTCTAAACAGCTTCTACAGGTTAGAGAGGGAAGAAAGTGCAAATTCATTCTAGCCTATGTATCAAGAGCTAATATGTATGTAGCCTAGCTTGTTATTCTTCTGTTTTATGTTTATTTTCATGAATATTATTTGCTCATTTTTGTTTTAGTCGGGTATTGAATTATTCTAACGTTGTCGTATTAGAGATCTTTTATCTGTACATGGATAACAGAATGCAGGAGAACAATTTAAAAACAATTCTTCTCACTAAATATTTCCAAAAAAATATTACAATAAATATTTAAGAAATAATATAATTATGGTAATATTGGTGAAGGTGGTGCAGTTCAAGGGGAGGATTAGGATTTGTTACAAGCAGCAACAACAATACCATTTTCTATCGTTGCGGTTGTGATTTGTCATTTTTGGTTTTAGTATAATGAAGTACACGAGGGCCTTTTGGATTATGGTTACAAGTGGTTTTAATAGCTTTTCTATGTGAAATATGAAGCTTTTTTTTCCAAGAGAGAAGCTCTCAAACGCTATCAAACACATTTTGACCTATTTTTATACAAGTTGAAGTCCTTTTAACAGTTTTTCTGTTGAAAATATATAACTTTTTCGAGCAGAGAAACTTTTGAAAGCTCTCAAAATATATCAACTCTGTATCCAGCGTATAGTATACTGTTACTGAATAGTAAACAAACATCTGAATGGATGAAATGCACCACCACAACTTTTTGTTTTACGAACCATCTTGTCCTGATTTTGATACCAATGCTCACTGTTTTTGGTATTTGGAGCGAAGTTTGCAACGAGATCAGATAAAACCAGTGTTTCTCAAATTATATTTATGTATGCATGTAGACAAATGTTTGTTCTTGTTTCTTCTACTAGGGCCAAAATTTAATTTGATATTCTGTGTCTAGTATTGCATGTTGCATGATTATCAATGATGACCAATAGTTATCTTATAAGTTTAAATATGGTTTTAGTTAGTAGTTCTATAATATATACCCATTTTATGCTTTTAGCCCTTGTAAATTTTTGTTATGGTCTTGGCCCTTGTAAACTTCTACTCTTCAATGATTCTTCTTTTATTTTGATATAGCTTTCTCTTACATAAGAAGATATTCGAAGGTGCTATCCTATAAATGTAGTACCTACCATGTTGGATTGAGACCAGACCTTAGTACAAAAGAAAACAACTTATTATATATTAGTTCAATCAATGATTACAAATAAGTAATCTCTGTGACATGGGATCAAATATTATAGCAGACCATTTGCACTCTTTCATATTATTTCTTTAGGTTTGAACCTTCTTCTCCCTTAAGAAGCGTGTAAGTATCCCCTACATATCTTATCTTTATGGATTGAAGCCTTATAGGATGAAGGTGTTGCTTAGTTGTTCTATTTACTGTTCCGATCATACTTCTTTCCAGTTTGTGCCATTTGTATTTCATTTTTGTTATTGTTTTTGCCTCCTTGCACCACTTGTGCAATAGTTGGTCTCTTTTTTTAACTTTTCTGAACTCTGTTCATACACTTTTTATTTGATTTTTAAACTACATTTTTTCATTCCTTCTATAATGAGGGCAGTTAATATGAATTTTCACTTTCCCAATTCTGATCTTTATCAAGTTTCATTGCCTCTTGAACTATGGCAAATCTAACAAATGTGAAACTTACGTCTTGTACTTTATTCCATTTCTGAAAATTTCTTCTCATTCTAATATCTTCAAAGTTGACCAGAAAATACAAGAAGAATTAAGCCTCTTTTGAACAAGACTTCATTCATAATACTAGTATATATCTCAAAGCAGAAGCAACAAAATGACTTTTTCCTAAAAGATCTGCATGTGGCATTTGACTCATGCAAATTGATGAAGAATTGGCATTTGTTTACAATCAAGATACTGAATTGGTAACCACTTGCCACCGCGTGTTGCTTGTATGAACAAGCTAGGAAGCACACCAAAGAAGAAAAAATTAACAGTATTTTGTTTGGACCAGATTAGATTATATTAAAATGATTGGACTTTTTCGCTATAAATTTAAGGCAGAAACTTTCATGCAAACCTTCTGCTGCTTATGCTTAACAGATTCAGGTAACTCCATTTTAGGTTGAGATTGTCGAACGCCTTTCACCTCGGTGTTCTCCCTTGGTCTGTGAGTGTTGGGCTCTGTACTCCGTCTTCAATACCGAGGAAGATTAACGAAGAGCTTATAGCACCTATTCTGATAGTATCTAGCTCATATTTCAGTCTCCTAGCATTCTTCACGTCAGAGAATCTAACGAAACCAAATCTATGCCCACGTCTATTCACCTTTTTAGAAATGAAAACCTCATGCACCCTTCTCCATCTAGAAAATATCTTCTACATATCTCTCTCATAAAACGTAGGAGGGAAATGAGAAAAGAAGTAAGTCGTCACATTCCAAGGCTTGGGTGAATTTCCACAACCTTTCCTCCAAATCTCATTTTCATGCATGCACAGTGGATTAAGTGAAAAAGCTTCCGACCGCCCGTAAACCAGAGATAACTTTAGGAGAGAGAAGAAAGAATTTTTGCAGAGCTATGTTTGCCACCAGTCGCCGGAAGTGATGGTGAGACTTTGCCGCCAGTCACCGGAAGTGCAGACAGCAACCCCTTAGTACGTGAGACCAGTAAAGAGAGCATAAGATAGAACAACATGAATAGTTGAGTTTGGTAACGAGACTGAAGATTTCATTTAATCAAGACCAGCTACTTGGTGGATGCTTATGGCCACGAGTCTGACTTTATTACATTGGAATGAACCGTGTGCATTGAACTTATTCTTGAGTACACATTTAACACATGCAGCAGAAGGAAGATCAATGAGACGCTATGTATTATTTGCAACAAGAGCATCATACTCTAATTTCATACCACTATACCACGCAGGATCAGAAATAGCATTTTGAGACGATATATAGTTTAGGTTTAAAAATACCTGCCTTTAAAGGAGTGATCATGGGATGCATGTTATGAGATGGAGAGTTGTTGGAATTGGTATTTTCATGAGTCACTGGTGTAGATGATGTAATATTATTGTCAGCAGTGTTACATGCAGAGAAATTTTCGTTAACAATGTTATCAAAAGACGTTAAAGGTGTGTGAACAGTGTTGTTACATGAATTGTTTGCACATGCAAAGGGTTGATTTTGGGCAGAGGTATGAGATGCAGAAAAAGGTTGTAAGACCGCTATAGGACTAGACACATGCTGTAAAGAATGATGTATAGAAACTTAATCAGTAAAGGGAAAGAAAGTTTCTATCACTATAGCCCAAGAAAAAACAAGTTGAAGAACGAAAATCAAATTTGCTTTTATTATATGGTCTTAGAAGTGGATAGCAGGCATAGCCAAAAACTTCAAAGAAAGTATAGTCAGGTTTTGAATTGAAAAGCATTTCTTAAGGCGAGGAACCATTCAAAACCTTGGTTGGAAGAGTATTAATAATATAAACATAAACTACAAAAGACTAACCCCAAAAATGCCTAAGTAAATTAGCTCCAGCACGAAGAGAAAGACCTGTATCAGTAATCTGTCTGTGTTTACACTCAATTGAGTCGTTTTGCTCAGGGGTGTGTGCACAAGTTAGCATGTGACGTATACCATGTTTACGAAGATAAGGACTGACAGCAAGAAGTTCTTTGACATTGTCTATTTGAATAGACTTGATATTACAAGTAGTTTGATTTTCCACAAAAGCTTTAAATAGTGTAAAAATAGATGATATTTGAGATTTAGAATGCATAATCCACGTAAATTTGGAGTGAGCTTGTCAAAAAGCTATGCAGTAGCGTGCACCACTAGTAGCAACCATATATGCAAAATCCCATATATCTATGTATAGAAGTTCTAGAGGATGAGAGTAGATAGCATGAGAAGTAGAAAAAGGTAACTGATTAGAGTTAGCTTGACCACATACATCACAAAACTTGTTCACTTTGTTTTTATTGTATGTAAAAGATGCAGAACTTGCTTAGCAGTATTAGATGAGGCATGTCGAAGACAAGAATGGCATATTAGAAGTAGAAACAGTAGTGTTATTAACAATGTACGTAGAAGATGAAGATAAACGTGGAAAAACATAAAGGTCGTTGTGAAGAATTCCTTTATGAACTATCTGCTTTGTATCCTGAGTTTTAACATAACAAGTGTCAGCATGAAATTCAAAGAAAACGTTAGTATCATTACAAATTTAGAAACACTTATAGAAACTGGTATTAGTAACAGGAACACAGCAGAGCCAATGGGAGAGATGTTCATACCTGTGCCATTATCTAGTTTAACGTTTTTGGAACTAGTGTAGAGATGTTTAGAGGAAAAGGAGTTGATGTCATTAGTGATGTGATGAGAGATACCATAAAGGATCTTTAATAGTAGAGGAAGTACCAAGAATAGAGGATGTAGAGTCACTACCATCAGGAGTAGAAAACTGAGATTTATTAGCAGATATGGGGTTCTTATTAACGGTGTCAACAGTTGATAGCTGTGTGACCTGGTTTACCACATATCTGATAGTGAGATTTCGTATTTTTCCATGTATTGATGGAGTTCGAAGAGTTCTGAGCATTTTTGTTGAACCTATTATTTTTGGATGGGAAAGGAGGTTGAAAATTTTGATTAGCTTTAGTAAAGGAAGCGTTGGTACGATTCTTGGTATTGGAGTTGGTACGTCCTGTTGTAAAATGAGCTTGAAGAGGATTGATATCATGAAGTCTGTGATTCTCAAAATGTTCCTCTAGAGACAAGAGCATAGACTTAATTTTTTCAATTAAGGGTCAACCCGTGAAAGCAGCAAAGTTACAATGGTTTCAGCATTGTCATTGTTGGAAATAGGTGAACAAATGACTGCAAGAATATCAACAATCTTCTTAATATCAAGAAGGTAAGTGGTAATGGCATGGTCCTTTTTGGGTGTGGAAGTTGTATTTTGAGCTTCTTGATTTTGGCTCGTGATTAAGATGCATAGTGAACAATTAATTTGCTCACAGATTTCGGAAGAAGAATGGAGACCTACCATTTTCTGAGAATCAGTGTAGTCATGGAAGCAAGAAGCCAAGAAACAAGAAGTTGATCTTGTTGCTTATAGTTAAGAAAATTTTGATTGATAGTGTTGGCATGAGCATCTTCAGGTGTCTTGTATTTGGGTGGAAGACTTTGGCCGTTCAAGAATTTGAGCAATTTGAGACCTCTTATAGTGGCTAGAACTTGTTGTCGCAATAGAAGAAAATTGTCATCATCAAGCTTGAGGGAGGTGGGTGTATTGAAGGTGTTGGAAAGAAAAGAAGAAGCAGAAGAATATTTAGAATGCATGGTTGAGGAACAAGATGTGGAAGCCATCTTTAAGCTCTGAATACCGATGTCAAAAAGAAAAAGTGAGAAATAAACAAACGGTATATATTGAAGTTTTATTCACACACAGAAACAAGCATAAGCTATGTATATATAATTATACAACAGATAAGCTGATGCAGAAAAATAAAACTGATTAGATGTTATGTTTATCAGTTTTATTCATAGACTTTACCAACTATCCTTTACTTGTATAACCAAATTTAACAATTTCTATTTTTTTATTTATGATAGTTATGTATTGTTTAATGTATTAAGTAAATTATTGTTATGCCAAAAATGATGTTTACAAAATTTTGAATCTATCTATCGTAGGGTTGTAGTAGAAGCAGGGGATATGCAAATTGTACTCTATGCCCGCAATTGAAATCAGAACAGGGTAGAGCAAAGAAGAGAAAGGAAGAAAAGGGTGAACAAATTAATGAGTACCATGTATAAAAATCAAGGATACAAAGAGTATAATACTCTCCAGGAAAAAAAACTCTGTTATGACGTCGACAAAAGGGAAAAACAGAAAGTCCAAAACCGAACAATAACTAAAGAGCCCCCTTTAACCTCGGAGCACAAATTAAACATTCGCATCATGGAACATATCTTCTTGAAATCAGGGATTTCAAAAATATTAGCAAGCTGAACTTTGATAGATTTAGATAGAAGCTTTAGTGGATCATTGTTAACCTTTTTTCTTATAATGTGACAATCAATTTCAATGTATTTTGTTTTTTCATGCATGACTTAATTGAAAGCTATCTAGATAATAGATTGATTATCACAATAGAACAATAATAATACTAATATAACAAATGTAACCAAAAATCTTTGTTGGAAATATCACTCAACTTATCATAGAGCTTTTCAAAAGGAAAAATATTATCAAGATAAAAAGTGGGAGTTCTATTTACTAGTAAAGCTCTAGTCACATTAATGATATATTAGTGTTTTCTGTCAACAATATCATTTTATTTAGGAGTTTCAATGCACGTGGTTTGATAAATTATATATTACAAGAATCATAAAAACTATCCATTTTAAATTTTATTCCATTGTTAGATCGTACATATGTAATAATTTTCTAAAATGAATCAGAACGTATTTAACAAATCAATCAATCATTTTCTAACTTCAAATTTATTCTTCAAAAGAAACAACCAAGTAAAAAGAACATAATCATCAACAATTAAGAAATATTTACTGCTATTCAAAAAAATACTAGAGCATGGTCCCGAGATAAGATCAAATCTACAAGTTGTGCGAGAATTATTTTAGCAAAGGAAAGTTTTCTTTGCTTAGAAAAATGATATGTGTTACAAACAAAGTCATTCCTACTACTATTGGAAGGAAATTGCCTTTTCACCATCTAAAGTCTTTCAACAAGCAAATGTCCCAATCTCAGGTTCCATAAAACAAGAATGCACTTTAGCAGTTGTATTAAGCAGCATGAAAGGTTATTTTGTGAATATATATATATAGATTCAACCTTAACTACACCAATCCTCTCTTTAGTCTTTATATCTTGAATTATGCAAGATTTTGAAAAAAAAAAAATAAGTTCAAGATTTAAACTAGAAGCTAATTTAGAAATAGAAATCAGATTGTAGCTAAGATCAGGTATGTACAAAACATCTTGTAAAAACACTTTTCCTACAATCTTAACAGCCCCTTTATGAGTGCCATTAACATGTTCTCCATTAGATAGCTTAAGAGTGATAGGCATATTAGTATCATAAGACAATTTTTTTTAAGGAGCAAGATACATGATCTGTTGCTCCTAAAATCAATAATCCAACAATTTTCCTTGATGGTAAAATTATCAACAAAAATAATTTTACCTTCATGCTTACCATTCACGTTAGAGTTTTGACCAATGCAAGTGGTGATAGATCCAACTTGGTTAATATGTGCATGTGCCGAGTCAACACTGTTTTCAGTCCCGGATTTCTGAATCAAATTCATCAGGGTTTGGTATTGCTGTTATGCAGTCTTCTGTTTGTTCCTGCTGAAGTATGCTTTAATTTTTTCATGTAGCTTGGTTTTGAATTAACTTAATATCCATCAACTAGTTTTACACATCAAATAATTTAAATTTAGTTTCTAAATTTTTTATTGTTGTATTTCGTTGTATGATTGTTATCTTATTTGTATTCTTGTAATTGTATTTTTTGTGCATTTGGCATTTCTCTTTCTTGTACGGTTCAAATAAGTTACAATGACATTTTTTTTTTCAATATCGAAGAATTAAATTAATGGAAGTGTTTCAATCCTATTATAAAAAGAAAAAATTAAAATCTCAATACGATTGTCAGACTTCCATAATACCTATTTGACCAATACATTGTCTAGATAACTAATGACAGGCACATAAAGGCCTATTTAACACAAAGTCCATAGGCATAAACACCAGTAAAATAAAATCCAGAAATCCAGAAAATAATTTGTGACAATTTGTAAACTATTCATCTTGTTCCTAGAAAGCCATATTTCCTTGAGCATAGATCCAGACTGATTTTGGTTTTAATGGCACACTTGTACCTTGCAAAGATCACCGACTCATAGATTGTTGTTCCCAATCCGCCGTCCGCTTTTTGGTATAGAAGTACTGCTACATCTGAAGTGTTTCTGTCTCCTGCTGATAACTTCACTTATCTTCCACTGATAATTGTCCTCCATCATTACAGAAAACCGGTACCTGCAAACTCGCCAACTGCACCACATATTTCTGCATCCTACACTCGTTAATCCTTCCCTAACTCACCTAAGTACAACCCCTGAATCAGATTATGGTTTATGCATTGCAGAAGGTGGATGTTATAACTTAGTTGGTTTATGCATTCTAGAAGGTGGAATGTTATAACTTAGTTAGGGTTAGGCAATTTGAGATTCTGATAAAAAAACAATAACAAAAATTATTGTAACCAAGATTATATAACCCTTTTGTGTTTCTTAGTAGTAAAAGAAAAATTGTTTACAAGTGAAATACAGTAAGTGTATTGATGGCGATAAGACACTTAGAGAGTCTTGAGAAGTAGAGTGAGAAGATAAAACATATGGAACAACTCTAAAATTGACGAGAAAAAAAAAAAACAAAGATAACAAAATGAAACGTGTTAATGCTAAAGAATATAATAGATTAATTGGTGCAAATGAACATGTGAAGACTTACAAAACTCAGGTAAACTTATGTTTTAGTGAAGCGTTGCTCTTTTCAGGATTTTTTTCAACAACACTTAGGGACAACTTTTAGTGATGGTACAAATTACCACCTGATTCAATTTATTCATTCCAAACCTTTTTCTACAAAGAACGAGCCTCCAAATACGAAAAAGATAAAGAAAAACGAAGTTGTCTCATCTTTGACAAGTGCAAATCGAGGTTTTAACCGATAAAGAACAGTCAGGTATATGGTATATAAACCTCCTAATACAAACATTAATATCATAATGTAAAAGGCTTTAATTCCTCCACCCCTTCCATCACTAGCAAATAACATTAGTGATATTACTATAGAGTCAGTCACACTTGTAAAGAGTGCAACAAGTCAGAGCTTTGGCATACTTTATTCAAAATGACAATGAAATGCGAGAAGAGACTGTAGGGATGTGGAAAATGTGTACAGTAAAGAGTACAACCAAGAATAAAACCAAAACAATGATGAATAACAAGTGTAACACCATAATTTATTAAAAAATTTCCACTTATTTTAAATAGCAAAAGTAAGAAAATTTTCAAGTTTCTTTGATTTATAAAGTTTTTAGCACATTATTATTAATAATGTACCTTAATAAAATTAATAAAAAGTTGAATTCTTTACTGTCAATCATAAATTCGAGAAAGATGAGATATTTAATAAAAAAATAATGTACATCATATTTCCTTGGTATAAAAGTTAAATGTATACTAAAATGTCCATAATAAAAATGTTAAACTTGTTGATGTAATATACATTAAAAAAAATAAGACTTAATCAAATATTTACAATAAAATAAATTAAATCCTACCAAAGCGAGCTTTTTAGTTAACAAAACAATAAGGTCATATATGTAGCATATGGACACGGATACAACATAGACATAGATATGTGGACACGTGTAATCTCCAAAATATAGGATACAGGGACACAAATCTATATATTATATTAATATAAATTATATATATTAATATAAATTATATAAATTGACAATCGAGATTTATGTATTAAAAAAACCATCTATGAACAAGGATAACCAAATATAACAAAAAATGAATCTAATTCATTTATCTAAAATCCAAAAAGTGAAAAGAAACATGTATAATCTAAATATTCTTGATTATATATAAGATTTATATTTTATCTTTATAATAAGTTTATGAGTTTTTAGAAAATTATTATTAGCCCTTTGTAAAATTGTGTTGAAATCATGTTAGAATTGTCATATACCTGATTTGTCTTTTGAATTGGACACTTCACCAATATGTGTCCTACGAGCGTCGTACGCATACGTCTCATATGCGGGACATGCCATCTAAAATGAAGTGTCTGAAATTCATAAATGTTTAGATCAAAGCTCAACAGATCTTTTATTTGGTTTTGAATTTGTGCTTAAGCAAGAAAGTGTAAAATATAACTTTTTATAAGCATAAGCAAGATGCAAGTATCTAGTATAGTCCAATTATGACACAAATTGTGTAGCTGAGTAAATGTAAATGGTATTTGTCAACACCCAATTTCGTCCGGGCAAATAAAATTATTCTAAAATATAAAACAATATAAAATAAAAATAAAAATGTGTGTTATTATTTAAATAAAAAAAGAAAAGAAAAGAGTTTTGATTCTA
>Ga0099824_1007664_pt1 | contig 14176 bp, 8 predicted proteins | sample SiratrowhiteBW_FD_76837 | JGI IMG/M metagenome (GOLD analysis project Ga0099824, IMG submission 76837) | Root nodule microbial communities of legume samples collected from California, USA - Siratro white BW | ecosystem: Host-associated > Plants > Roots > Nodule | place: USA: California...
TATTTCTGCTTACAAGGAATTAGTTACTCTAAATTTATTAACATCTCAACGTTTGGAAAGAAAATGATAAATTAAAGTTAAGAAACTTACGATTGAGCACTTCAGAATTTAGAAAGAATGAATTTAGAAACTTCTGATCTTTGAATGAAGTCAGCAACTTCGGCAGCTGTGTCTTAAAATGGAAGAAACAACATTTACACTTACGAAGCTAGTAGGACATGCGTTTCCCAACACCCATGTGTGTGAGGAATATTAATTATACCTTTTACCTTTTTCTACACCTCCCTAATCTTGTTTAAGGTTTTTTATGACACTTTTTGGAATATTGTTCTTAAAATAATCTCAATCTCTTAATAGATTAATAGATGCATTGTTTTTATTGAGATAAAGATAAAGGACGGAACTTTTTTAAGAATAAGTTAATTCTTACACAAGAGAGATGTGAAAATTTTAGTAAATTTGAAACTTCTGGGACAGGGAATGTCATGCACTAAATTCATTTTTTAAAAGAAAGACAGTTTACACATTCTTAAATTGATTTTTTAAACTTTATTAGTTTTTATAATAATTTCTTTAAAGGGATTTTTGTCATGAAAGAATAAGTATTTTCATGCCGTGAAAATTATGAATCATTGAAATTTACAAATGACTAAGATATATTGGGTTAGTTTAAATATTTCGGATAATATTTATATAAGTTTGTATGGATTGATAAAGTAACTTGGTTTTTTCCCGTAAATTCTTTTTTTGAACACATTAGATGATCCAATAATAAAGCACGATATTTTTATTGTGCTAAATCTTGTACTTCTCAAGTTAGATTCTCACTTTTATTAAAGAATAATTTTGTGGAAAACATTATTAAGAAAATATTATGGATAAACGATTTTTCCAAATAATGTTATTTTTTTTAAAATTAACTAAACATGATTTCTAGCTAACTATTTTTTTTTCTGCCACAAAGCCTAAAGTCGTATGAGATATAATTTCTTATTTGTTGATGTGAAAAATTTAGCAAGACATCACATAAAAAATAATCTCTACCTTATTATTAAACTAACTCATTATATTAATTAAATATTAATTACTTTGGTCTCTAACATTATAAAATTAAGGGAATAAGAATTAGTCAAACAAGATGACACAAAGTGTGAGTTTGGAAGTTCAATTTCCTTGTTCTGCCAATGTTTCAATTCCACAGTCCCTCTCTTGTCCCTTACAAGCCTTATTACAAGTCTCCTCTTGAACTAGAAATAAACTATCAAATTAAAGACTAAAATGATTTGTGTTTGACCATTTTAAGAACTAAAATGGCATCTTTTGAAGTTTAGTGACTAAATTTATTGGTATTCATGAATTTGGTAAAGTAATTTGTCTCCTTTAACACATCCTACTCCTATCTTGTAGCATTCCACTCTAATGTGAACTCAACAATCCTTTCACACCCTTCATATTTTTCTATCCATAAATCACCTCTCTCTCTCCCTCACTCTCTATAATCACCATCTTCTCTACCAGTTCCACCTCCTCAAACAACACTTTCTCACTTCTGTTTGAAATAGTGGTTATGGCTGAACCAAGTCCTGCAAAACCTTCTTGTTTTTCTGACTTCTTTCACCTTCTCTTTTGTGCTCAGAATGGAAATAGGTCTCTAATGCAGCCTAATTCTGACCCCATTACAAAACCATATGTATCAGAAGTAGTGCATGGTCTTAAGAAAGATGCAATGGTCAATGCAGCTAAACCAGGAGTGGTGGCAAGGCTAATGGGGCTTGATTCACTGCCAAGTACCAGCTTGGTATCAAACACAAACACCCCAGATTCAGTTCCAAGAAGTAGGTCAGTGAACTTTGTGGATTACTTGCTCAAGTTTGACACAAGCCAAGCCAACCAAGTGAAAACCTCAGCATCATTCAGAGAGGTTCCTGCACTGCACAAAAGCAAAAACCATGACCATGTTGTGTTCTTCTGGGATAGCGGGAGTGAAGATCATGAAGTTGAATCCTTTTCGAGGGTTCAAGAAATGGGGTGGGAAGAATCTAGACAGAGAAAGAAGCAGGGAATCAATAACAAGGAGATTGCTGGAGTGACAAAGGAGAGGAACATCACAAAGAGAAAGAAATTTTGCAAGTTCGAGAATGAGCCTAGAGTGGTTCCTCTTAAGCGTGGTTCAAAGGTTAAAAATCACAATGAAGCTAAAGTTTTGGCACCAGTTTCTGCATGCTCTAAGAGCTGTGGTAATAGAAGAAAAGGTGGGTTAAGAACAACCTCAACATTGCCAAATAAGCAGAAAAAAGTTCCCTCTGAACCAAAAAGCTCGAAAAATACAAGAAAACAACAGTCATCAAAGAAGATAGAGACTGAATGTAGCTCAGACAATTTCAGTCTAATCTCAGTCCTAGATGACTATGACTTTTCCTTTCTTTATGGACCCGATTTTCCAGGTTTGTTTCTGAGTTCCCTTGTTCTTTATCTTGTTTAGCAATGATTCAAATTAGACCTTACTTTCAGCAAAAAAAAGTAGACCTTTTCAGATTTTGTTTGGTTGATCCATTTAAGGAGTAGACGTGGAATAGTAACTGATATGCATGGCGCTTAGTGTGTAAGCATTTGTTAATGCTGATTTAATAATCAATATTCAAGTTATAGTAAGTATATGAAAAGTGTCACCCTTGGTAACTAGAAAAAAGTGTCTGGTTTAGAATTTAATTGCCCCACAAAGTAACAAATCGCAGTTTAACTTTTTGTAAGGATTATTCATGTTATGATATGTACATTTTAATGATGTGTATACATTTATTATTGTAGATTACAGAAGCCACTTAAAGCCAAAGACAAAGTGGGGATTTTCAGAACTGTTATTGGATGATAATGTTGGAGACAGAGCAAGCAAGGACAATGAATGTTCCTACCCTGACATCAACCACGAAAAAGAGTATTTATCAGAATTAACGGAGAAGCTTTGCAAGTTTACAGAAAATGATTTGAGAGAATCAGATTTCACAAGAAAAACTATGTGTGAAGGTGAAAATTATGAGGAAATTTGTTTAGAGTATGAGCATAAAATTTTTGACATTTTACTACACCAGGTTGTCAATGAACTTGTGGAACTTTCATATTGAGAATTTTGTTATGTTAATGGGTAGAGAGTATGACTAAAAACAAAGAAATTAAATTTGGTTATATTCTATCCACGTGACCAACTAAACTTTAGAAAATGCTAACAGGAATAAACCAACATTTGAATGTTATTGAATAGCAAATGTCATAAGACAAGAAAAAAACTACGAAAGGTTTTTGGGAATTTTTTTTTCAAAGTTAAAGAAAGCACAGAAAATGAATATTAATTTTGTTGATTAAGAGGTTGGGATCAATGTTCATGCAATTTTTTCTTAGAGATCATATTGTAACCTGTTAAAAGTATGTTTCAAATACAAAAAAGTAACCTCATTTGTAACTCTTTTTACAATACTGTAGTTATTTTCACGTTTTGGCGACAATTTCATGTGCGAAATTAATTATACTTTACAAATATTCTCCTAAAAAAAGCTGTTTCAATATATGAAGTTGTAAACTTCTCAGTGATGAGAAGACATAGACCCAGCAAATGCAGAGACAAAGAGAAAGAATAAATGTTTTCCTTTTTATTTCTTACCATTATTAATTTTTGTGCTCTGGTGTTAGCTCATTTTGTTTGGTGTACTTTTGGTCTATTCCAAGACATAAATGTCACAGTATTTTTTTTTTCTTTGGTGAAAGAAGAAATGAATACCATTAAACACCCCTATTTCTGATCAGATTTTGTCCCAAGAGAGGCTAATAACCCTGGTTATTGCCCATATTATTTGATAGGATAAGCCCAGTTCTTACTTCCCACATTGACGAATTCTTCCTCCGCCTCCCTGATCTCTTCCTGCGTTTCCATAAAATTTTGAATTTCAAAAATATTTTTATTGCAATAATAAAAAAGGACATGTACTTTCTCTTAACATAGTATAATTTGAAATCAGATGTAATTTCATTCAATTTATATTTTAACAAAAATTAGCAAAACAGTTTACAAAATTGTAAATAATTTTTATCCACTGGTCATCCACTTTACAAGATTTTTTAAAAATATAAACAGTTTACAAAAAAATAATAATACAGAACCTAAAGTCTATTGGATGAAGTGTCAATATTACTTATAGAAATCTATACTTAATGACTTTGGATGTGTGACTTTGGACGTGTGATTGAAGTTTTAAATTTGGCAAGAAGAATATATGGACTTTTCATTTGTCTTAATTAATTAATTTAATATAATGATTTTCATTTTTCTTAATTAAATTAATTTAGTTTTATTTTAATTGAATTTAAAATGAAACCAATCAAGAATGAGGAGTAAGTGTGCAGGCAAAGTAAAAGACTCTTCATTCAGAGACACTTAATTTGAAATGTTATTAAAAAATGAAAAAAAGACATAAGAGAGACTTTTTTTTTTTTAATTACATTAATGGAGTGAGTTGGGTGAAAATATGCATATTACATTAATTTTCAATAAAATTATGTCAATAGTGATACATTATCTGATTTATATTTTTAAGTAGAATATAAATAGTATGACACTTTATAGAATTTATACCATTTTTCACAATAAAGGAGATGGGAATATTATTAGATTTTGTAATATTAGATTAAAGATATAATAGACTTTTTCAAGTCTAATATAAAGATCCAATACGAGATCATGAGGTGCAAGAAAGGTTCTTTTCTTTTAATACCATCGTTTCTTGTAGTATTAACTATAAAGACTTTTGCTTCCTGCACCCCATAATTGCTAACTACACATCCCGTAACTTTTAAATCATTTTATCCTTCACATTTTATTTGAGAGTTGTTCCTCCTTGGCTCAGTTTTCTCCCTCTGATGGTTTTCTCCACGTTCAAAGTACAACTATTTCAGTGAGCTTTGGTGGTAGGTGGTATTGGTAATTTGAATGTATCTTGAAAAAGACATGAATGGGTTTCTTTTGTTTTAATGGTTGCAGAAACATTTTCCGAATTTCAAGATTCTGATATAGAGACTTCGAAAAATGCATTTCAAAATATAATTTTTAAAAAGCAATTATCTTTTAGATTGATGTATCAAAAGGGTGTTTTTAAATTGCATAAAGCATATTCTGGATTATATTAATATTCTGAAATGACTAATCCATAAACTTTTCCGAACAATTTTTCTGGAATTCATTTTTCATATATTATTCTTAAAGTGTATTTTGGAACCACTATTTGTAGATTCTGAAACACGTAATCCATTAGGTAAAATATGTATTTGAAATTGATCATTTCGGAATGTATATTTTGACCATCCAATATTACGTATTTTGGAAGTTGAAAAAATTTGTTTAGTTGTTCAGTTTTGCTTTTTCCCACTCTTAAACTTCATTTTGACAGAGTTACTATGGATGAAAACTTTTATATTGAAATATCAAATGAGATGGACAAGTTTATCCGGTAAAGATATGCTGTACATTTTTTTCTTCTGATGTAATAGATAATGAATGTGTGTCGATTATTATAATGATATGTTCTCGTTATAAATAATGAGGTCAATATTATTAACATATAATTATTTTGATACGGTAAAGTTAATAAACAAATTTTGTGAGCGAAATATAATATTGTATTAAGTATTCGGTATTTAGAATGACTTGTTGGAACGTAAGAAAAGTTACTTATAATTTTTGATTTGTTATTGTTATTTTACGATCAAATGTAATAAATGAAAATAAAATATAAAAAAGACCAACATATTGTTAGAATGTGAGAAAGTGACATAAAAAATGTGAGTATCTTTTAAACCGCAAGAAAAACTGATAAAAAATAGATTGTGAAATTGTTTTAACTCTTAAAAACCACAACTTCACATATATATTAATAAGTTATAAATATGTTGATAGATTAAACATAATAAGATGATAGATTAACAGATAATAAGAAGTAACTTGTAGATATTACACAAAAGTCCAGGAAGAACATAAAATGTAATTGTCATAATAAATGCCTATTGAAACCAGAAAACCAGAGACAAAGTGAAAGTAAAAGGAGGAAGAATAAGGTTTAGGCAAAATTATACTTTAAGGACATTTTGATATTTTTACCTTCACTATGAAGGTGCATGTAACAATTATGGGAATGCAGGAAAGAAAAGTCAACTGTGAATAGCATATTTCTTCCTCACTCATTTTAGCATGGACTTCTCAGAAAATAAGAAATATATTTCGGAAAATCCATTCCAAAATAAATTAAAAATAACCACACGCCAAAATTAGCGTCACGTAAAAATTTCAGGTTGTATGAATATATAAGAAAATCAAACAGGTCCATAAATTTATGTCCTATTTTTCCAATCTCTTTGGATTGGTAACATGGGATTTAGCAACATTCTAAAATTAAAATGATTTTTTATTTTTAAACTGAACTTCTACAATTTAAAATAAATTATTAAATCTATCTACATTCAAAAGAAAATATTTGTTTTTCTTTAATTAATATATATATATATATATATATATATATTAAAAAATATTCATTATAATTTTTAGTTATATAAATACGTTGTAAAAAAGAAAAAGTAAAAAACCAGTTATAAAAAAATTATACTTAAATAATTTAAAATGAAGTTCAAATTATATATTTTCTGAATTTTTTTACACCATAATATGATGATGATGCGTTGATTCACCTTTGAACTTTCACAAAAATGGTTTCTTACAATTAGTTTTCAAGTCAATTCTTCAAAAGCTTAATTCGATATATACGCCTTTGAACTTTTGCAATAAAAAGGAGACAATGAACCAACAAAGAAAACCTGAGAAAAAGAATAAGTAAATATTTTCCCTTTTGGTTCTCAATATAAAATATCTTTTATTCATTGGTCTTGCCCTTCGGCGTTTGTATTAGGCTCTATTTCTTTTAGAAATGATTGCCAGGGACACTGTGTTTTTGCTATTCTAACTTAAAAACTCACCAAAAAAAAAAAACTGAGTGAATAGGAAAGAAATTATACAAAAACAATATAAACTTAAATCAAACTTTCCTTTGTTTCAAGTTAGAATTATTTGGCAATTTGGGATTTTCTAGTATTATAAAAAAATTATGACTTCAATATATGAAATAAAATCAAATTAAAATAAAGTTTAAACATAATACTTTGTAAATTTAATGATGTGTCCTAACTATGATAGTGATACTTTTGACATGACTTCATTGTATGAAATCGGGTACATAAAAAAATTAAATCAAATTAAAATAAAGTTTGAGACTCAAATTCAAAACGTGAAAATGTAACTAGTTTTTTCAAGATTTCTAGTCTAAGCTTAAATCAATCTATAATTTGATCCAACTAAAATATTCACACAAAGTATACTTTAGCTAAGGCAAAGTTTTTATTGCTTACTTTTTTCGGGGGTTAACAATCTATAATTCAATTTTAAAAAGTATTATTTATAATTACGATGATGAAAAAAATATTACCTCGAAAGTAAATGTATTGCCCTCAATTAGGATTTACACATTGTGAAACTATTTGTATAGAAAGTCAAGAACACAGTTACCGTCATTATCTACATGTTTAATCAACATTGACTACAAATTAAATACTACTATCATAATCATGGAAACATTAATTTGTTGGTGAAGAAGGTCAAAAACGTTACTCACATATAAATAAGTTGAAGGTCCATATTATATATGTACAATAATTATGAATTTAATATTTTTACGCTAGTCAAACCTTCCACCTAAACCCACTAATACGTTATTTCGCTCCTCCTTCAATAGAAGTCCACATATTGGTTCTAATATGATATCAGTATCTAGGGGAAAAAACTGAAGGGTAAAACAAAAGAAAAAGAGACCAACAAAAAAAAAAAACAGGTTTAAAGTAGAAAAAAAAAGTCAAAAGTGAAAAAAAATTAACAAATGAAATAAATCTAAAGAGTAGACCAAATTGAAAGAAGCAAGGATCATAAGGTTTGGACAAAGGGTCAAGAAAAAAAAAATAAATAAACTCGTTGAAGAATTTGACAAGCCTTACAGTTGCTAGAAGCACATGTCAGCAATTGAAAAGAATGAACCCCTTTTACAAAACCCTCAAGCCCAAAACTTTCATGTAATTGTTTTTTACACTTAACAAATTTTTAAAATATTAAAAATATCTTTATTATTTTTATTTTAAAATTTATTTATTATATAATTTTTTTCTCTCACCCAATCAAATAATTCTTAATAAGTATAATAAAGAAAAAAAGTGTTAACAAACCCAAAGTTATAAATATTTCATCTTAACAAATTAAAGCTATATATATCTTAACAATAAAATATCTCATTTTAACAAATTCTACAAAATTAAAATAAACCTTAATATTTAATTGATTATTGAAAAAACAAAAAAAAAATATTATATAGTAAATAATTGTCCATATTTATGGTGCAGTTAAAACTATCTTACATATTATAAAGATATTTTTTAGTGTGTGACAGAAAAAAATATTTAATATATAAATTTTAAAATAAAAATAATAAGAACATTATTAATATATTAAAAAAAATTAGTATAAGAAGCAATATGTATCACACATGAAGCAACTGTTAGGAATTTGTTTTTGAAACTGCACATTGATTTGTTTATATGTCTTTAAGAATACTTAGAATACTTGTTCTTAATTGTTAAAATATTCACTCTTAATTATTTCGTAGACGTTAAGATTTTAATTTGTAAGAGTTATTTAAGTCAGATTTTTTTCTTTTCTGCTTGCATTATAAATGTAAGCTATTGATGGCTCAGAAAAAAAAGAAGCAATAACAATATTTTCTCTTCATACACATCTCTTCCTATTCCCAAAACACAACAATTAGTATTCGAGCTCTTAGTTCTTAGGGCCTGTGTGAGACCATGAGGAAAAAACAACAGAGGGAAATCAGTGAGGAACCTTTTGAGAAAAATAAAAAAACTTCACCCATAGCCGGAAACTTTATGGTAGCATCTCCGGTTTTCTCCAGAGAAAACTATCAAATATGGTTTGTCAAAATGAAGTCTTATCTAGAAGCGAGTGGTTTGTGGAACGTTGTGATGTCTAAAATCCAACCACTATAAGAAGATCCAACTGTAGTCCAAATCAGAAATTACAATGATAAAGTAATAAGAAGAATGAAGGCCAAGACCTATATTTACTATGCTATTTCTGATGTTGTATTCACTAGAATTGTGTCTTGTGAAACAGCTAAAGAAGTTTGGAACACTCTCCAAGAGGCGTTTCAAGGGAATGAAAGAACTCGACACATGGAAGTTCTCAATCTTAGAAGAGAATTTGAGATGTTGAGAATGAAGGAAGTCGAGACCATCAAAGAATATTTTGATAGGCTCTTGGCAGTGGTCAACAAAATCCGACTATTACGTGAAGATTTACCTAATGGAAGGATCGTAGAAAAAGTGTTGGTGAGTCTTCCAGAAAGGTTTGAAGCAAAGATCTCATCACTTGAAGATTCAAGAGATCTCACAATGATTTCACTAACCAAGTTGATGAACTCTCTGCAAATCCAAGAGCAAAGAAGATTGTTGAGAAAAGAGTTGTTGAGAGAAGAGTCAAATAATGCTGAAGGAGTTTTTCTAGCAAGGTCACAGTTAAGTTACAAAGCAAAGAAGAAAGGCTGGAAAAATGAGAAGAAAAGTGATGAGGATGACGATGACGAGAAGGAAAAGTACTCATCATGTCAACACTGCAAGAAAACTAATCATCCACATTGGAAATGTTGGTGGAGACCAGATGTGGTGTGTAGTTCTTGCAATCAAAAGGGTCATATGGAGAAGATATGCAAAAGAAAGCAACAAGAGGTGCAAATTGCTCAAGAGACTGATGACAAGAAGGAGGAGCTTCTTTTTGTGGCGACTTGCTTTGCTGGTGACATCACTAATGAAACATAGTTGATTGCTAGTGGATGCACTCATCACATGACACATGATAAAGACATGTTTGTAAAGCTTGACAAAACCCACTCTTCAAAAGTAAAAAAAAAATTGGGAATGGAGACTATATTGAGGTCAAAGGCATAGGTGATATTGCCATTGATGCTGGCTCAGGTACAAAAATAATCTCTGATGTTCTATATGTCCCTAAAATTAATCAAAATCTGCTAAGTGTTGGGCAACTTTTAGAAAAAGGCTATGTTGTTGTGTTCAAAGATAAAACTTGTGAAGTCTTTGATACAACTGGCATTAAATTGATGTCAATAAAGATGAAGGGCAAAAGCTTCTCGATAAACTTGCAAACAAATCTTGCTTACTCTTTTACAGTTAATTCGGGACAAATTTGGCATAAAAGAAAGTAGTCTAGGAAGGCTGCAGTAGAAAATCATGGGAAGCCAGTTGTGGAAAATCATGGATTGAATTCTCGTGGTCTAAAGAATTGATTGTGAAAGAAATTAAAGGTCTTGATGTTGTTCCAAAAATAACTGAGCAAGAAGGTTCTGATGAAAATGTGGATGATCATCTTGTGAGAGGTAATAGATTCCTCTTTGACATATATCAAAGATGTAATATGGATGTTCTTGAACCTACTGACCATGAGGAAACTCTCAATCACCTAAAGTGGAAAAAAGATGAGGAGGAGGAGGAGTTGTATATGATTGAGAAGAACAACACTCTTGTTAACATACCTCCAGATAGAAGGTAATTATTGTATACGATGGTTCAATTAACAAAAATAAAGCAAAGTTTGTTGGGTATTCTGATATTGATTGGGGTGGTTCCTTGAAAGATATGAAGAGTACTTCAGGATATTGCAAAACTTAAAACCATTTGTTTACCAAGCCACTACCAGTCAGCAAGTTTAAATTCATAAGAAAGAAGGTTGGAGTTTATAGTTCCAAAATCAAGGAAGAGTGTTGGGAATTTGCTTTTGAAACTGCACATTGATTTGTTTTCGTTTCTTAATATGTCTTTAATTAGAATATTTGCTCTTAATTGTTAGAATATTCACTCTTAATTATTTCATAGAAGTTAAGATTTTAATTTGTAGGGGTTATTTTTCTTTTCTGTAAGCATTATAAATGTAAGTTATTGATGGCTCAGAAAAAAAGAAGCAATAACAATATTTTCTCTTCTAAAGAGGAGCAACAAAGCTCTCGGTCCGAAAAAAAGAAATAAATGAAGATTAAAAAATAAAATGCAATTTATAAAGAATTATTAAAAAACACATATCTTAAACTCTAAACCTTTACTTACAGTTTATGAAAAAATCGCTAACATTTAGTGGTGATTAAAAATAAACTCTTCTTTGCTGAAAGTTATTGTAACCTCTGATAATAAATCTCAATTAAAATTAAGATTTTTATGTAGTTTCAAATAATATAATTTGTAAAACTTTAAAATACTTACATATATATAACTAAGAAGTTAATAATGAGATTTTGGAGCAAAAGGAAATTTATTCTAAATCAAAGAAATAGTGCAAAAAAGAAAGAAAATCTAAAAACAGGAGAGATAGGTTTAGGTGAAAGAAAGAAGAAAAAAAATAAATAAGAAAAAAAAATGAAAAAAAAAAGACTCAAAAGAGTTTACCATATTAATTAATCATACCACTATCTTATCTAAAAAACTATTGAAGTTAGACATTTATTCAAGATTTAAAAAAAAAAAAGGTTAAGGATGATTCAAATTCGTCTGAATGAAGAATGAGTTGAAGAAAAAGAGACGACTAATATTTAAATATGTTGGAATGAAATATGAGTTAAGAGTAAAAAAATAATAATATTTAAATACATTTGAAGACTAATATTTAAATATGTTTGAATGAAATATGAGTTAAGAGTGAAAAAAAAAATAATATTTGAATACATTTGAAGACTAATATTTAAATATGTTTGAATGAAATATGAATTAAGAGTGAAAAAGATAATAATATTTGAATACATTTGAATGAAATATGAGTTAAGAGTGGAGTAAAAGTAGTATTTGAATATATTTAACCGTTAAAACTATTTGAATAATCACATTCCAAAATTATGTTGAATTTATAGAATTCCAAAGTTGTGTTGAATTTATATAATTTGAGGTAATAGTTCATACTCTTAGCCAAAAATCAATAATTTTAAACAAACATATGAAGTTGACATGGAAGTTTGAAAAACAAAGTTTAAAAGGTATATGTTAAAAAAAAATAAAAAACAAGATATAAGACGATTCAAAAGTTATGACATAATATTATTCAAAGAACTAGATTAGGAAACAACGTGATAAAAAAAGGCTGTTATCAAACAATATCAAAATAATTATTAACACAATATCTAATACCAGTTGAAACGGTAAATAAGAACACCATAATACGTGCAATACTATTTGCCTCACTAATGACTATTAGAAAGAATAATTAACTAAATTGATATGTAATTTTGTATAGATTTTTATGTAAAATGATATGAAAATTTTAGGTCAACATAAAATTATTTCAAAAAGATAAAATTTGATATATCTAAAGAGTTATACGATTATTTCAATGTTGACACTATCACTACAAAAAAAAAGTTGTCTATAGACTAATTTTTAGCTACAAAATGAAATAGTTACTAATTATGATCAAAATAGTTATCAAATTAGATTTTGGTTGTTAAATAAGTACAAAATAAAAATAATGATTGAAAGTAATGATTTAATTTAGTGACCAATTAAGTCAAGTAATTGATATCTAAAATTAGATTCTAAATTACTCTCTAAGGTAATTATATATCAAATTAGAATATAATGGTAAAGATAACTAAAATTTTGGTATTTAACGTTAGATACCAATTATTTGACTTAATTGGTAATTAAATTCAATAATCTTCTATTTTGTAGTTATTTAATAATCAAAATTTAATTTAATAACTATTTTGATCACAATTAACAACTATTTCATTTTTATTTAGTAGTTAAATATTGATCTTTAAATAATTTTTTTTTCTTGTAGTGTATTAGTTCAACGAACAAAATGGTTATTTTTTTCTTTCAAAATAAAATATTAAAAAAAATTATTAACATAACATATAATATCAGTTGGAAACCATGAATAAAAGAACAGTTACCATAAAATAGAATATGCAGTATTATATGGAAACTAAAAGAGTAGTTAACAAAGTGGACACACAGTGCTGTGTAAATGCTTATGTAAATAAATTAAATTGTAAAGTTTGAGGCGACTTTTGAACACCTACAAACTCTAACTCTAGTACACCTACTTCGATTATCATAGATATAACATTTTATGGAAAATTATATTTTATTCAGTTTTTATTCTTATCTTTACTCTTATTTTGGTAACTTGGTCTTCTTTCTTTGACTATTTTTATTATCTATGACTTTGTTTTTTTTTTTACGATTCCTTCTTCTTTCTATAACATTACTTATCTATTACTTCATATGTTTTTATAGATGTTACATGTTATTCATAATTATTAATCATGGATGTGTTTATCATTACAAAAGTTACAAAATATGATGTATGGAATCAATTTCAAAGTGGAAGATTTTGTTCATAATAAAAACTTGTGAAGAATGCATGTATAGATATTATATAATACTCATTCCACTGAAAACGTGGAATCTCATGCAAGAACAAGAAAAATGATCTCACTTTCGGCTCATTTAGCATCTTTTTTAACATTATTTTTTAGATTCCCAGTTCTTTGCGTGTATATGGGGAATAAACTTTTGATTTTCTTTTTCAGAATTGCTATGATATAATATTTTGGATTTTTTTTAATATAATTAGACAAATGGAGGACGAAGCCAATGCTAATTCACAGGTGGCTCAAGCCCAAGCAGGTAAAGCAACGGCTTTAGGTCTCAAGGTTTCAAAGGCCTCAGAAAATTTAATATGCTTTAGGCTTCAAGGTTACAAAGGCCTCAAAAAAATTTAATATGCTTTAAGTCTCAAGGCCTCAAAAAAATTTAATACTCACATATTATTATAAAATAAAAAATATTTAATTTTAAAATTATACTAACAAAATTTTAATTAAAAATTTAAAGATTTATCTGACTTTAAGTTTAAATTGGTGCTAGAAATATTATTTAATGACTTTAAATTTATATTGGTACTATAAATACTATTTAATGAATAATAGCTTTCTTATAATAAATTAATAATATTTAAAAAAAA
>Ga0099824_1007666_pt1 | contig 14176 bp, 15 predicted proteins | sample SiratrowhiteBW_FD_76837 | JGI IMG/M metagenome (GOLD analysis project Ga0099824, IMG submission 76837) | Root nodule microbial communities of legume samples collected from California, USA - Siratro white BW | ecosystem: Host-associated > Plants > Roots > Nodule | place: USA: California...
AACGTGTTTCATGCCCACTTCATCTGCAATTTCTTCTATAGAACTTTCAAACTTGCTGTCATTATATTCGTATCCAGCAACATAAATATCGACCTCCTTTGAAATTTTGTCTTTTATAATTGGAATTTTGCTCGTATTACAGCTAAAAAAAAGTGTCGCAAATAAAGCGGTTATTATAATTTGTATAGGATTTAGATTCATTCTTTATTTGATTTAAATAACTATTTTAGAAATATTCCTGATAAAAGCAAATTTTCGTCAAAAACTAGCGATACTTCATATGATGCATTTTTGATTATGATGTAATTTGCAAAACGTAATTCACCTTCATTCTTTATCGTTTTTACAATTGTTTTTTTATCCAGTATTTTTAATGCATCTTCAAATTTCATTCCTGATTTTAGACCATTTTCAAATGAGATTTCAACTTTTTTCAAATCATTTAGCGAATAGCCTTTCATACTGTTTGCTTTTTTATTTTCAAGATCTTTCGGATTGACTTTAAAATAGAAGTAGAAATCATGATATTCATCCTGATACATAATCTGGTTCATTTCTCCAGAACTACCATTAATTTCTTCTATCCGCTCAAAATTTTTGCTGATTGGAGATTTCAAAAAATCCTCTTCGCTTGATTTTCCAACGATTAGAGTGTTTACATGCCAATTTCTATCGATTTTTACAACTGGTTTATTTTGAACATCTTCAGGTTTGGTACTATTTTTAATTAATTCTTTGGTATATTTTTCGTTATCGCAACCTCCAAAATCGATTAACCCATTAAAGATGTCCCAATAGCAAGTTTTGGATAAATTTGTGCTGTTTAAAATAATAAGCCGATCATAATCTGGCGCGAAGAAAATGTATTTGTTTTCTTCTTTTACATTCCAATATAAACCATTATCTGTATTTGGATTTTTTGTACCCTTGCCGTATTTCAGCTCTATTTTCTTTAAGATTTCCGATTTCAAATTCGGATCTTCTATTGCTATCCTTACTCCGTAAATATTACTTTCTGCTTTAAAATTCCTTAAAGCATTCTTTAATTCATTTCCGTTTTTAATTCTCTCTAAATCAATGTGAGCACCACCAAATCTTGAAATGCTATCTGTTCTAAGTTTTTCTGAGTTTATTTGAAAAATAATTTTGTGCTCATTCAGATCGATTCCATCAAAAGTATATTTTTGAGATTTTTCTACTTCAGCAAATAAACAAAACGGATACTCAACCGTTTCAACTCCAACAAGTAAACTATCATTAAATTCTATCAGATTTATTAAAGGTTCATCCAATTTTAGTTTTAATAAATCTATTTTTTCTGGTTTAGTGCAGGAAATCATAAATGGTAAAATGGCAAGTAAAAATAAATGTATTTTCATAAACAAATTATAAAGTATAAGAATCAATATCAATCAAAATATCCAAGAAAATCAGAATTTAAAACTGCATCCAAAACAACAAAGTATCAAAATTAGATCTTTTATTGCTTTTGTTAAGATGTTTTGTTTTATCCTTTATTTTGAATTTCGTAATTCTAGTGTAAAATACTCAGGTTTCATAGCTGTATTTTTATTACGATTAGATTATACGTAAACTAAATCTCACTACAAATTTTCAAAAAAAGATAAAGAGAATTGAAGCAGATATAAATTAGCCAGAAACAATTCGATATTCGTAAAGATATTTTATAAATGCGTATTAGGGGTTCTTAACCAATTAAACTTCGAATTTCCAAATATTATGTCTAAGGAAACTTCAATTATTCTCCAAATTCTTCAGATTGTAACATCCGTACCCTATAAGCCTACAATTACACTTTCCTCTAATGCAATGACCTATTTTTCAGTCTCTACAAAGACTTCAATATTATTTTTTTTGGGCATATTATATAAATCCAAAATATAATCCTGTAAAATCGCCATTACCTGCTTTGCTACTTTTAGCTTATTAAAAATCTAAAAATCAAAGCAATGGAAAATAAAAACACGATAACTAGACGCTCAGCTATTACAGGAATGGGTGCTATCTGCCTGACTACTGCCTTTACCCCTGTTCTTGGTGCAGATTTCACAGGAGACGAAAAATCAAACATCCTTCCAGAAGACCCTAAGACAAAATATCCTCGTCCGCCTTTCAAAGAACAGAAGCAACCTTGGCCAGGACTTGTAAGCAAAATGGATCCCCGTCCCGACCACGGTGAGAAAAGCTATAAAGGATCTGGCAGACTTAAAGGCCGTAAAGCGCTCATTACAGGAGGAGATTCAGGAATGGGTAGAGCCGCAGCAATTGCCTACGCGAGGGAAGGCGCAGATGTCGCCATCAACTACTATCCAACAGAAGAGGAGGATGCCAAAGAAGTCATCCAGCTCATTAAGGCAGAAGGCAAGAAAGCTATTGCCATTCCTGGGGATTTAAGAGACGAAAGCTTTTGCAAGTCGTTGGTGGAAAAAGCCGTTAAAGAACTTGGAGGATTGGACATCGTTATTAACAATGCTGCCAGACAGCAGACTCATGACTCCATCTTAGACATTTCCACAGAAGATTTTGATGCGACAATGAAAACCAACATCTATGCTCCCTTCTGGATTATAAAAGCGGCACTTCCTCATTTAAAACCAGGCTCGTCGATAATAGGAACAAGCTCCGTTCAGGCTTATGCTCCCACCGAGGACCTCTATGATTACGCACAAACCAAAGCGGCAACCACCAATTACATTAAATCGCTGGCCAAACAGCTTGCTCCAAAAGGAATACGAGTGAATGGCGTCGCTCCAGGACCTGTATGGACGCCACTGCAAGTAAGCGGAGGTGCCACAATGGAGAAGCTTAAAAATTTTGGAGGACAAACCCCAATGGGAAGACCAGGACAGCCCGTAGAGCTGGCTTCCATTTATGTGCAACTGGCTGCTGAAGATGCCAGTTACGCCACTGGACAGATCTACGGATCCAGCGGTGGGGAAGGAAATCCTTAATTACACCTACAAGCTGGACATGGCTATAGAATTCAAGCAATCTCAATTGCTACAAAAGAATAAAGTGAATAAAGACTAAAAGTAATCTACTATATCTTAAATACTTATGAAAGCTGTCATACTGCTGGCCACCCTCAAAAACAAAGGCCTTTCCAATACAGAAACGCTTACGGAATTCTTCTGCGGTTTTCTTTCAAAGCAGAAAATCGAATTTGAAATCATTAGACTTGCGAACCATAAAATTCTTCCTGGAACCTATATCCATCTGGAACAGGAGGATGACTGGCCTGCCATTTATGGAAAAATCCTTAAGGCAGAGATTCTTATCTTTGCCACTCCAATCTGGTGGAACAATCATTCCTCCGAACTTCAGCGTTGCATTGAGCGACTCGACGAAGTATTTGACATCATCAATTCTGGAGAGAGTTCTCCTCTTGAAGGCAAAATGGGAGCCGTTATTGTAACTGGGGATTCAGATGGCGTGGAGCATATAACTGGAAATATAGCCAATTTTTTCACCTGCACCGGTCTTACCCTTCCTCCCTACGCTTCTTTGGGTGTAATCTGGGAAGGTCACAGCAAGGACTCCAAAAAAACAAAAACCCAGCTCCTAGCCCACTATACTAAAAACTACAGCAAGGATGCTCAATCTATGGCAGAGTCACTGGCAAAAGCCTTAAAATAAAAATGAACTCAAGTCAAATAGCGGTCCGCAACACAGAATATTTAGCAGCATCATATGAAAAAGCATAGCATCCATATTGGAACTTCAGGATGGTCCTATAAACACTGGCATGGTACTTTCTATCCCGAAAACCTAAAGGCAAAAGATGAATTTTCCTATTACCGCAATTACTTCACTGCAGTGGAAATCAACAATACATTCTATAGGATGCCCACCGATGAAACCTTTGAGAACTGGGAGAGACAAGCTCCAGCGGATTTTGTGTATGTCATCAAAGCCAGCCGATACATTACACATATGAAGAAGCTCCATGACCCCAAAGAGAGCCTTCTTATCTTTATGGACAAAGTAAAGCTTTTAGAAAAAAAAATGGGCGCTATACTATTCCAACTGCCTCCATCCCTTGGAGCCGATCTTACTCTATTGGAGGATTTTCTCATAGCGCTTCCCGCCCACAGCCGATATGCCTTTGAGTTCCGTAATAAAGAATGGGATATACCTGAAGTATATCAGCTTCTGGAAAAATACAATGCCGGCTTCTGCATATATGAACTTGCCGGCTACAAATCGCCACTGCAGGTCACCGCAGATTTCGTTTATGTCCGGTTGCATGGGCCAGCTGCAGAAAAATATCAGGGCAACTATACCGAGAGTACGCTTGAGCAATGGGCTGAGATATGCCTAGAATGGCTAAAAAACAAAGATGTATTTATTTTTTTTGACAACGACCAGCAGGGATACGCAGCATTTAATGCCCTAAAGTTAAAAGAGCTTGTCGAACAGAAAATGCTGTAAAAACAATTGCAGATGAGGCAAAGCAATTTGCGCTTTTTTGCCTAAAACTAAAACTATTAATAAACTAAAAAAGAAACTATGGGGAATCTATCGGATTATTTTGGACGAAACATTGACCGCAGAAAAATTGTCATTACAGGCGGAAGCACTGGTATCGGTAAAGCGGCAGCACTTCTGCTTTCTTCCCTTGTGGAGATGTTTTTATCTTCGGAAGGGATAAGGACGACCTAGATCAGGCACTGGGAGAAATCCAAGCGCAGGCTGAAGGAAAAGTTTATGGCATAACAGCTGATATCGCCCTGAAAGAAGATATTGAAATGGTCTGGAAAGAAATAGACCAGAGATTGGGCGGTGTAGATATACTTATCAATAATGCAGCCCTGGGAGCTGATGGAATCACTGAGGAAGAATACGAAAATATCAGATATATACTAGAGACCAATATACTTGGATACATCTCCTTTGCCAAAGAAGCTGTAAAAAGAATGACTATACAGCAACGAGGACATATTGTCAATATCGGTTCTATGAGTGCAGAAACGCACGAAGAGACTGGAACGGTGTATGTAGCCACAAAGTCAGCTGTAAGAGGCTTCAGTGCAGCACTCCGAAAGGAGGTAAATCCATTGGGTATCAAGGTATCTCTAATTGAACCGGGTGCAGTGAGCAGCGATATGCAGCCAGGAACCAGAGAAGAACACCGCGGGAAAATACAAAAAATGGAAATGCTTGAAGCAGAAGATATCGCGATGAGTATTCTATTCTGCCTATCACAACCTAAACGATGTGATATTGTGAGCCTTCAGGCGCGCCCCCATCTTCAGATCATCTGACCGGACCCTAAAAACAGCCTTATCGAGGCAGGCCTAACTAAGCCTGCCTTTATAAATTAGGATTATAATGCTCTCGAACAAGATTTCTATTCTCATCCAACGCGGCATCAAAGTTAATGGTATTGTCTGCTGCATCAGAGAGTTGGCTATCAGCATCTAGTGCCTGAGCAACAAAACCTTCAAACAGCTCCTTCTCCTCCGCTTTTTCAAGTACTTTTGCTAATATGCTAAGCATACGGCAACTGGCCATATGGCTGTGCAGTATTTTCTGAAGCCAAGCAATCATTGCGGCATCACGCACTGGACCTTTAGAAGTCCGCTCCAATAAAGCAAACCACTCTCTTTGAAAGCCGACCGAAGAAAAATGTTCCTTCTGAAAACTTCCTGCCGAAGACTGTAGTGACTGCTTTACATATTCGACACGCCTCTTGGTCGCTGAGAAATTGCCTAGGAGAAAGGTAAGGCTGCGAGAGGAAGCTTCTTCCTTTAAATTTGCTATCGCCATCACTAGCATATTCATCTCTGAAAGCCCCTGAGATGCCAATGCACCATATAGCTGTTGCATACTTTGATGAGTTTTGCTTTTTTTTCTTTTGATTTTCATTGTGAACTAATTTTAATAATTCAAATTTAGTTTCCGCAAAAAACTGATTATTACAGCTTTACATCTCAAGATTATACAATCTAAAGCACAACTAAGGTCTATTTTTATTCATCATACTTTGAAAACAATCTGCAACATGGGAATTACAAAATATTTTCGAATAATTATATAAGAATCAGTATTGACATAGAGATACTTTAGCTCATACCAAAAACTGTTCAAAGCACCCAATCAAACTGAAAACACTCAGGCGCAATGAATTATTAAATAATAGAAGCCCCTAATCACAGCTTCAATTTAAAAACAAGATCTGTACATTTTATGTGTGGCAAGCTTTTCTGCCATGACAGACTATTTTTATATGATTTGAAATTTATGCGGCTGAGCCTTCTGCGCTTCAGCTAGAAGGTTTGGGTATTAATAGCAGGATTGAACTGCTTAAAAAAATGCAATATGGACAAACTTGACATAAAAACAGATCAAAATAATGAATTTCCAATAATCGGTATTGCCTGCTGTTCGGCCTCCTTAGAAAGTCTTAAAACTTTTGTAGGTTCATTAACAGAGACAACTGGTTCTTTTATCATATTTCAGGACCTATCGCAACCGCAGCAAAAAAACCTTTCAGAAATGTTGCAGCAGACTGCCATACTTCCCGTGCAGGAAATTGTCAATACTGCCGAGATGAAGCCCGGCTATATCTATGTAGTTCCGGAAAACAATTTCTTGATTCTGAATCAAGGCACCTTAAGTCTCAAACGCTTTACCAGAGAGGAAAAACCTTCAGAATCCCTAGACCAATTCTTTGGCGCATTAGCCGAGAAATTTGGCAACGATGCCATAGGCTTGCTCCTAAACTATCCCACAGGAGAAGGAGCTTGGGGGCTTAAAAAAATCAGGGCAAAAGGTGGCGCGACTATTGCTGTAGCTGATCTGACTGTTCTTCCCGTCAGCGATGTGACAGACACCACCTTTGACTATTACATCAGACCCACTCATACAGCCGATTTGCTGGCAACAATTCGTGCTGCCAAACTAGCTGTCCAAGACCAAAGTGCTGAAGCGCAGCAAGCGTATGAGAATATCATAAGGCTGGCAGCCATAAAAAGCAGAACAACCTTGGAACGCTTTAACCCTAAAATTCTAAAGCGTAAGATTGCCAAACGAATGGTACTCACCAGACAAAAGAGTCTTGTGGGCTATCTAAGAATGCTCAAAGACAGTCCCTCTGAGCAGGATTTGCTATTTTATGAAATCCTAAACAGTCCGACCTTTTTCTTCAACTCAACTGCATTTGATGTACTCGGCAATATAGCATTCTCTGCTCTTCTAGAAAATAGCTCCGGGAAAGAACTCCGATTATGGTCTCCAGGCTGCCGAAGTGGCGAGGAGGTTTATTCTCTTGCCATTGTTTTGCATGAATATCTGCAAAGTAGTGGCCATAATAATCTTAGCTTTAAGATATTCGCAACCGACATTTCCCTTAAAAACATCAAAAAAGCTAGAACAGGCATTTATTCCCAACAGGATATCAAATATGTCGATCAGATAAGAATAGAGAAATATTTCATAAAAAAAGACAGTAAATGGCAGGTGGGCAGAATCATCCGTGACTGCTGTGTGTTTGCCGTGCACGATATCACAAAAGATTTTCCCTTGTCAGGAATTGATCTGATTTCTTGCCGTAATGCCTTGCCTCTTTTTAGCACAGAACTACGTTTACAGCTTGCCGCTACGTTTCACTATGCGCTTAATCCAGGAGGCTTTCTGCTTATCGCGGAAGAAGATTCCATTCCACAGAGCGAAGAGCTCTTTCAAGCCACAGAAATAAAAGGGCTTTATATAGGAAAAAACACCTATGGACGCATCCAAACCCGCGATTTACTAAATTCTGCTGTAGCTATAACAGAACATCAGAGCGCTACTATTAAACATGAGAGTGTGGATTTGGACACAAAAGATTTCAGGAAAATAACTGCCGAACTGCTGGCCGAGCAATATGCCCCAGCCGCAGTGCTGATCAATGAGCATTTTGAAATCGTACATTTTAATGGGGACACAAGCCCTTTTCTGCAGCCACCTGCAGGAACACCAAACTTTAATATTCTGAATATGGCACATCACGAGGTGCGTCCTATTCTTAAAAAAGCCATCTTAGATGCCAGATCTGAAAAAAGAAGCCAGCAGCAGAATGCCGTTCTTTCTATTGGTCATAGCACTTACACTGCCTCTTTTGAAGTGGTATATCTGCCCATGCACAGCGAGCTCTTACTGGTGGTTTTCAGTCGCAAGCCAATCCTAAATAGTGACGAAACGCTAAAAGACTCCATAAAGGCAGAAATTCCAACCCATAACACTAATTCAAAAGAGCTTACTAGAAAACAGGAGCTTTATTTCGAAGAATTACAAACGACTAATGAAGAACTCCTACAACGCACCCAAGAGCTTGAGCTTCTTAACGAAGAACTCAAAACCACAGCAGAAGAGCTGCGATCCAATAATGAAGAGTTATCTTGTACAAACGATGAGCTTAAAGACAGACGTAACGAACTTTCTGCCTTACAGCAGCTGCATGCCTCAATTATCAAAAATCTGAAAGAACCTCTGATTATTCTGGACCAGAACCTTATTGTACAAAGTGCCAATCCAGCCTTTTACCGCAGCTTTGGAATACAAGACGGCATAATCGAAGGGCTCTCTATCTTTGATGGAGCCAACTCTCAATGGATTTCGCCAGAATTTAAAGAGTTAGTATTGCAAAGGATCAACCGCAAGGAAATGGTGCAGGACACCAGAATTTCTTTGGCATCAGGGCCAACATTACGCACATATATGGTTAATGCAATGGCAATCGAAAACGAACTGCAGCAGTGCGTAATGCTTACCTTTAGAGACATCACAGATTTTGAAGAGGCTAAAAAAGAGCTCTCATTCCAAAAACAGCAACAGCTAGAGCGTAGCACACAGTTGGAGCACTTCACCGCATCGGCGACCGATAAGCTGTTGGATCCAGTGCGCAAAATCCACATGTTTGCAAAGAAAATAGTCGACACTGAAAAGTCCCTTACACAGGGAAGCATACATAGTTTGGAGCGGATTTTAAACACCTCCCACAATCTCGAAAGACTCATTGAAGACCTTGTGATCTATTTAAGAGTCCATTTCGAGCAGAAAAAACCTAAAAAAACCGATTTGAATCAGATTTTAAGAAAGGTGCTCAATGAACTAAAGAGTCCCATCAGACAAACCAGTGCTATAATTGAATCCGAAGAGCTGCCGCTGATGCCGGTCATTCCTTGCCAGATTAGGTTGCTCTTTGCCCATCTCATCAGCAATACATTACGCTTTGCCAACGAAGCGTCTGCTCCTATGCTTAAAATCACACTACATCACATCAAGGATATTTCCCATGAGATTTCTGGCGCCTATCCAGAAAACGAATATATCAAACTTTCGTTCACAGATAATGGAAGAGGTTTTGAGCAGAATTACGAAACTCTAGTCTTTGATCCTTTCTATCAGCTGCATCGTAGCGAAAAAAACTATGGCTCTGGACTGGGTCTTGCTTTGGTGCGGCAGATTGCGTTGAATCATCACGGTATGGCAAAGGTCAATAGCTCTCTGGGACAAGGTACAACAGTCAGCATCTATCTTCCTGTGACCGTTTCTTTTGAAGAACAGTGCAGCCCAAACTAAGATAGAACACTGTATTAGCTTATTTAATTCCAGCCTTATCGTACCGCCGGTCCTGAATTATCGGGCAAACGCACTACACCATTACCCTTACTACTTTATAAATTAAAAACTTTAAAATTATGAAACCAATAAACACTAAAACCCACGGCTATATGGATTACATTATGGGCGTCTTTCTCATTGCTTCTCCGTCTCTTTTTAATCTGAATCACGAAAAGCCTGAGAGTAGTGTCTTTTATGTGCTTGGTGCAGCGACGATTATTTATAGTCTGATGACCGACTATGAGCTAGGATTTCTAAAAGTCATCCCCATGCCCATCCATCTGATAGTGGATTTTTTATCTGGGCTCTTTCTGGCAGCCTCTCCCTGGCTTTTGGGTTTCTCAGAAACAGTTTACGGTCCGCATCTAACTCTTGGAATTATTGAAATTGGTGCCGCGTTTCTCACAAGCACGCAGCCTCGAAGACAGATTCTCTAAACTAAATCGAAAGAATCATCAAACAAAAAAGCTGCCTTTTGGGCAGCTTTATTATTTAAATCAATTCGATCTAACTTAAAATCCTTCGGGCTTATCTTGTGCATCATGCCCATGTTGCTTAACCAACTTATTATAGATTCCAAGCAACAGAAATGGAGAGGCCCACTGCCCAACGAAAAGAGCAGCGTGTCGCTTGCCTAGGCATTTTAAAGCTAGTGAAGTTCCCATTGCGGCGAGCGAGCCGTAGAGAAACAGATCTGAAGGCAGCTTTGAAGTTTGTTCTTCTATGGCTTTGGCCGCCGTTCCTTCGGTGTTTTCATTTTCAAATGTCATAACTATCAGTTTTTAAAATTAATATCCTGAAAAATACATCTTCATACTAAGGCATATTTACAGAATTCAAATTCAGTTTTACAAACTGAAAATCAATAGTTTTCGATCTTCAGATGAATGCTAAACTCATATTGTTCATTAAATGCTCGCCAAAGCCTAAAACTGTAAAATCACGCGTAAAAGATATAACGGCGGCCAAGTAGCATTTCCTAACTTAATTCATATTTATGTTTAATTAAATCCCAAAGCAATGAAATTTAAAAAAGGAGAGCTGGTGCAACAGGAATTTGGAGGACCAGTAATGGAAGTCATTGGCTTTGAGCCGGATCTCATTGAAAACATCATCACTCAATGGGAGGATGAGAAAGGCACTATTATCAAAGCAAAATTTATGCAAGACACTCTTATTCCTGCATCTTCCATAAAAAAGTAAAATGGCAGTCCCAAGGCCATCAGAGAGCGGAATACTTTCCGCTCTTTTTTTCTACCTAATAGAGATTTCGCAAAACAACTAAAATTCAGATCCAAGCTACTGAAAATTATATAATTCCCGTGCCTTTAACTATAAAAATAGGCTATTGGCCTCTTATACATTTGCTTTTCTTTCCAATCTAACCATTAGATCTGGGAGCTTAAAAATCCCCTAATGCAAATTATTAAAATCCATTATTATGATAAACAACTTAAAGAAAATTAGTAGAAGCGCCAGCGTACTAAACCAGCAAAAACCTCAGCAAGGGCAACATTATGATATGATTGTGCTGAGCCACCTTCGGTGGAAATTCGTCTACCAACGACCTCAACATCTCATTAGCCGAATGGCACAAGATATGAAAGTGCTTTTTATTGAGGAGCCCCTACCCAATCCAGACAATAAAGAACCGGGAAACTTGAGCATCATCAGCGAAAATCTCCATGTACTGCAGCCCAATGTTGAGCGCATTGAAGATATTGCTTTAATTCTTCCCTCCTATACCGGCAGTCGAAATATAGGATCAGCTTGGTTCTATTCACCTGCATTCTGCCCTATTTTGGAATCTTTCAAATTTGACACTATCATCTATGACTGCATGGATGAACTATCTTTATTTAAAGGAGCACATGAGCAGCTGATGGACCAAGAAAAATATCTGATGGCCAATGCAAACATTATCTTCACAGGAGGCAAATCGCTTTATGAATCCAAAAAAAGGTTCCATCGGAATGTACACTGCTTTCCAAGCTCTGTTGACCGCAGTCATTTTGAAGAGGCAAAAGGCGAGATTTCCATTCCATCAGATATCGGCGATATTCCAATGCCAATTGCGGGCTATTTTGGGGTTATCGATGAAAGGATTGATTTAGAATTGTTGCATGAAGTGGCAAAGAAACTTCCTGATGTATCTTTTGTCATGATTGGACCTCTGGCTAAAATTGAGCACTCTGACCTGCCGCAGACTCCGAATATCCATTATTTGGGAATGAAATGCTACAAGGAACTTCCTAGCTATCTAAAAGCTTTTGACATAGCTCTTATGCCTTTTGCGCTCAATGACGCTACAAAATTCATCAGCCCTACCAAAACGCTCGAATACATGGCCGCCAACAAACCTATTATCTCCACAAAGATTACTGATGTTGTGCGTGACTATGCCCACTGCGTACATCTGGTAGAAAATGCAGATGAATTTGCACAAGCTGCCCGAGAACTCACCGATCCCAACAGCGGTTCACAATGGGAGTGCCAGTATAGGGAAATTCTGGATAGGACTTCTTGGGATGCCACGGCTCAAAAAATGAAATCCATCATTAAATCCTTTACCAGATGAAACAGACCGACATTTTAATTATAGGAGCAGGCATTTCAGGTGCAGTTCTAGCCGAACGCTATGCCTCTATTGGCAAAAAAGTGCTTGTAATTGAAAAGCGAAGCCATATCGCAGGGAACTGTTATGACTATAGAGATGAAAACTGAATATTGGTCTCCAAGTACGGCGCACATCTATTCCACACCAATGATCAAACCGTATGGCGCTACGTAAACCAATTCTCCGACTGGTATCCTTGGGAACATAAGGTCAAAGCAAGAGTGGACGGAAAATCTGTACCCATTCCAGTGAATATCACCACAGTCAACGAACTTTTTGGGCTTTCCATCGAGGATGAACAGCAGATGAAAGTTTGGCTGGAAGAGAACCGCATACCAATATCTCGTCCGCGCAATGGCAAAGAAGCCGTTTTAAACCGAGTTGGAGCTGTATTATATGAGAAAATGTTTCGGCATTACACTAAAAAACAGTGGGATAAATATCCCGAGGAGCTCGATGCTTCCGTACTGGAGCGCATTCCAGTGAGAACAAATTTTGATGACCGCTATTTCTCTGACGAGTGCCAAGCGCTTCCTGCAGGAGGCTACACGCAACTTTTTGAGAATATGTTGGATCATCCAAATATAGAAATACTCCTTGATACTGACTATCTGGAGACAAAAAAAGAATACAGTGGTTATGAGAAGCTATTTTATACCGGTCCAATTGACCGCTTCTTTGAATTTACTGGACAGCTCACTGAAAAACTTGAATACCGTTCGATCTATTTTGCTAAAGAGACCATTAATGCAGAATATTTTCAGGAAAATTCCGTAGTAAATTACCCTGGAACCGATACCCGGTATACCCGCATTGTGGAATACAAACATTTTGGGAATCAGAAATCCTCAAAGACCACTATAGTCAAGGAGTACACTACCGATGAGGGAGAGCCTTACTACCCAGTTCCCAATCCCAAAAACCAGGAAATCTACAGCAGCTATAAAACGCTGGCTGAACAGCTCCCTGATATCCATTTTGTGGGAAGATTGGCCAACTACAAGTACTTCAATATGGATGAAGCCTTTAAAAACGCGCTGGATCTATTTGAAAATCTGCAAGATAAAAACACTTTAAAAACAGCTGGATAATGGAAAGATTCAATACTTTTTTTATGGCTGGTTTTGAATGCGCTGACCACATCAATAGAAGCGGGGAAAGAATCAACCTTTTGAAGGAGACCCAACACGATATCAGGACAGAAGAAGACTACAGGGCACTCAACGCTATAGATATCAGAACGGTACGCGAGGGCATCTGCTGGAGCGAAGTTGAAAAAGCATCTGGAGATTTTGACTTCGCGAATGTGCTGACTCGCATAAGAGCCGCAGAGAAATACGGCATTCAACAGATCTGGGATTTAATCCATTTTGGATATCCTGACGGGCTTTACCCTACCCATCCGCTATTTGCTGAACGTTTTGAAAAGCTCTGCGAGGCCTTTGCCTTGTTTTATAGAGCCAATGCCATCCAGCCCCTGATGGTAGTGCCTATCAATGAGATTAGCTTTCTGGCTTGGCATTCTGGCGATGTGAGAGGTACAGTCCCTTTTGCCACCAATTCAGGATGGGACATGAAATACCATCTCTGCAAGGCGGCTATAGCTGGAATCAAAAAACTTAAAAGCACCGATGCCAACTGCACTGTCATTCTGGTGGAACCTTTGGTTAGAATCCATCCCACACCAGAGCATTACCATGTGCTGGATATCAACGAACACCAGTTTCAAGCCATGGACATCATAGCTGGACGTATGTGCCCAGAACTAGGAGGCTCGGAGGACTATCTGGAAATTCTTGGCTTTAACTACTATTGGGACTGCCAGTGGGAAGCCGAAGGGAAACCACTTCCTTGGCCAGAAGAGCAGGCAAAGGAAAAAAGAACTCCCCTTAGCGAGCTGCTTCAGGCTGCTTACTACAGATACCACAAGCC
>Ga0099824_1007667_pt1 | contig 14176 bp, 7 predicted proteins | sample SiratrowhiteBW_FD_76837 | JGI IMG/M metagenome (GOLD analysis project Ga0099824, IMG submission 76837) | Root nodule microbial communities of legume samples collected from California, USA - Siratro white BW | ecosystem: Host-associated > Plants > Roots > Nodule | place: USA: California...
CCGGATGGAACCCATCCGGTTCTCATACATCAAATCGGAAAATTCTTCTGTTCGTCGTCGACAACGTCTAAACCCCAAATCAACTACTTTAATCAGCAATATCACTTACTAATTGCTAATAAATACCAAAAATTACTTACTTATTGCTTGTTTTAAGGATTAATCAAAGATTTGAAAACAGATGAAGTTAAAATGACAACCGGATGGGGTGCCATCCAGTTGTCATTTTATTTTGAAATGATAACCGGATGACATACTCATCCGATTGTCATTTTTTTTGAAATGTGAACCGGATGGGGGTGCCATCCGGTTCTTATTTTTTTGCCCGTATGAACCAGATGGGTGTGCTGAGATATTTATGGAATTAAAAAATTTATATTAGAATGCAGGAAGCGTATATTAGGATGCAGGAAGAATTTGTCAAAGAGCAGCGGTATCAAAGCCCAGATATAGGCCCAATGCTTCAATACTGCAAAGCTGCAAATCCAAAGTACAAATCGAACGACAGAGACAGAGAGAAAAGTGGCAAACGGTTGATGTGATGAACGACGTCAAAAGTAGTTTTGAATCTATTTTTTAAAATTAGAACATATCGAAAGTGTTTTCAATTGGACTGAATTGGTCTGGCAAATGAGCAAGAATAACCATAAACAAGAAGACCCAAGTGCAGTTATTAAAACAATAAAACGTTATTTTTTATTTATAAAGGTTAATAAAACAATAATATTTTAGTATTTCTCTAAATGAATTTATTCAATTTGATTATATTTAAAATGAGTAAGAAAAACATCCTTAAAGTTATACTATTTATGCATATTGTATGTGCCTTCTTTCCCTAATATATACTCAAACTCAAAATTTACTTTCAATCACTATTTTCTTTATAATTTTTTAAATAATCTTTTATGGCAACTCCTTATTTTTAAATTATTTTTTACAAGCAGTCGTTGTGACTCTCATTTTCAAAATAATTAGAAAATACAATTTATTATTATCATCATATGTTAAATTTATTATTATTAGTGATTTTATATCATTTCATTTGTTGGTTATAAAACTCACTTAGAAATTAAACATGTTTAAACAAAAATAACATTAGTGGAGAAGTTCAAGCTAAGATTCACTAAAGTGAAAAATTTTCTAGATCAATATAAAGTATTTATCAAACAACAACAATTTCTTTTTGAAGCAAATGATTTTTAGAAAGTTATATTAAATTTTGCATAAATGAAAGATCAACTTTACTTAAAGGGAGATCATCTTCATAGCTTTAACAACATGCAGTGGTAAAGTAACATCCTTTACTTGCAAAACTCATTTTTAATTAGTAGAAAAGATTCTTGCTAAAATTAGTTGAAGATTATTAGGGATATATTTTTCTCTTTTTCAACTGCAAGTTTCTTCCTAGTTTCTTGTTAGATTTTTTTTTTTCTTCAGGATGTAATACTTTGTTTGATTGTTACCAGAAATATTTGTTTCCAAAACAGAAAATATATTTTTATTTTTATGACTCAAAGTTTTATTTAAGACCTAAGGTCCATTTTATATAATGTTAACATATTTTAGTAGACAGGTTTTATAGGATTCAAATATTAAATTTATGATACTATGTATTATTTTTACAATGGATATATTGTAATAAGATTTCAAGGCATATTATGATTTCCAAATCTATTTTTTTGACCTCAGTTGAATTTCTGTTATGTTTTTAAGCTTCATTTTTTATGATGGATTTTTGTGTAAAAAACATGATTTAATTTTAGATTTGAATTAGAATGATTAATAGATCTAAGTGTTAAAAATAGAGTTGATAAATTAATTCTTGTGATTATTTTTTCTAAAATCTACTTATAGATTAAATTACTAAGAAATTAGAGATCTGACATTGAAATTAGTTCTTAATTAGAGAAGGAATTAAGATTCTTATAGATTGAACGTGTTGTAGTAGAGATATGATCTAAAATCTAGTATATGTAGAGATATCTATAACATTCATATATAATTGTTTTACACAAATTTTGCATGTTTATAATCTGTTCATAAAAAAATTATTTTTTGAACTTTTTATACTTTATTTTGTATTTCATTATTTGTAGCATTTGTATATTTATTTTTCTATACGAAATAACTGTTGATTAGTCATAATTAGTAATTTTTAAACTTGTTTTCCAGTATTCGAAAAGTCTTTTTGGGACACCATGCTTTTTTACTCGTCAAACTATTGCATTAAAACTGTTGTTTTCCAAAATTGTACCACCACCATACAGGTAGCATCACACAGTAAACAAGGAGGAAAATTAAAAAATGCATTAAATTTAATGATTCTCATTAATGTTAATTTTTCTTACATGAAAGGGATAAATAATTAATGTTATCATGATCTTTTTCATTTAACAAACTCAAAATAAATCACACTAGATATATAATTTAGGTTATTTTTAACAATGGTTCATCAACAATATAGCAAACATGAATAAATTCTCCCAACCAATAAAAAAAACATGCAAAAGGCTCTGTAAATTTACATATTCTATAAATTCATCACAGTTTTTTTCCCCCTCCATTAACCAAACATTACATTGAAGATGTAACATAACATTTGCATCATAATTGATTAGTCCTCAACACCTATCAATTGCTTGGTCCCAAAACCACCAAAAACTGCAGATTCAAACCGTGTTCCAGCACAATATCCCTTATAACAGTTGTTTAATCTTTATTCTCGAACAATGTGATATCTTGAACAAGTCAATCTCTTTACGCTGCCCTGATAATGAATGAATCAATAAAGGAGACAAAGTAAAAAAAAAAAAAAACTGTATACCACACTGTTAGCAATGTGATTATGCTGTGTTGTGGTCCAATCATAGTATTTGTTATCTGTTAATCACTCTTAATTAGCATTCCATACTTCTAATTATAATGCTGAGATGCATATAAAAAAGGTTGATGACTACTCAAAAGGAAGAGATGTAAATGGGCAATGAGAGCTAAAAATGGTGAAATCTTATGAGTTCAAGTTGTTTTGATCAATATTTACTTTGATGCTGGAAAAGTCTTTTCTAACTACACAATTTAATACATTTATTAAGCATGGAAAGTGACCTATGCATGGTGTAAGGACCTTGTCATGTATTTTCTTCAGGAAATAGTGTGACCCTTCTGCATTTTTTGCTATAAAGCCTAATTAGATATTTGTTGTTGGATTTAGCTTATAATAAAAGATATTTATTTTTTGGAGAAACACCATTATCATACTTTATATTTGTTTAAACCAAGAGTAAGAAAAAAACATTCTTAGAAAAACAGAAACAAAACATTTCACAAGCTGTAAGTGACAGTGACAGTGTCACTATGCAATTGCACATACCATATCAAGGGAATGTACATCCTCCTTTGATTGTAGTCACGTTCTACTCTCTTTACAATTCCAAAATAATAGTAATTTTTTGTTTTGTGTGCATTAATTTATTTGGCGACATTCGTCACTGTCGGTTGGTAGAGAAAATTAACAGCCTCTATCTCTACTCTTGTTCTTTTAATCTACAACATAACAGTGTCTCTACCATTGTCTCATCCTTTAACCTTAAAAAATAACAAAAAAAATTCTCTGCAATTCGGGATGAGATGTATCTGTCCCTTTTGCTTGAAGTGAAAAGTGACACCACTAAACATGCACATACACATACACAAGTAAATGATGTATCAAGGTAAGGTTTGATTCGGTTCATGGATTCATCAGCATCTACCTTTCAAAATTCCCACGTGACACATGCGTTGAACCATGATATAAATATGTGATAGATTCATAACTCGTTTTCACACAACGTGTTAAGTGAAGTAGTGATTTTCACGAGCACAACTTACGACTTTGGGACGATGCTAGATGCTGCGTGATCCCGTTCGGTTCCCATCTTGAAGTGATTGAAACAAAGCTATGAGGGTCAAAAAAGTTGATTTGGGTGAATGCCAAATAGGATAAAGTGACTGAAAAAGAGCATAGTTGGTTTGCTGCAAGAGGGAAAAGATTGGCATTAATGTCTCAATAAAGGAATTGTAAAAATCCTGGAGTTGGGTGGTGGAGAAAGTGAGGAGCACGTTCACTTGTTCAGGTACCATGACCTTTCAAAATGTAGCATTTATAGTCATGCACATGCCTTTGTTTTTTCAGTCCATCATGCTCACTGCAGCATTATGGTCCATCCCCTCGTTTTCTAAGTATAATTTCTTAGACATTAATTTCACTCTTTCTTTTTTAACCCCATTTGGCTATGTGTGCTGGCATATCAGTTGAATCAAAGAAGGAAATTCAAAACAAAAGTCAATTTAACGTTACAAAACGGTAATTCAAGCACACTAGATAAGTCATCAGTTAAAACGTTACTCTATTTTTTTATATATTGAAAGCCTACTTTTTTCTAACTGGGTCATCCACTAACTAGTAACTGATTGAAGAGAATTTCAAAGGGTAGGTAGGTGGGTGGGGAAGTATGAATTTTGAAAGTTTGGTTGGCAATGGATACAATAAATAAAATGAGGTGAAAAGCTAAGATGAAGAAAAGAGAGTTGTGGTAGATAAATTATGTGATGTGAGGGAGAAGGGAAATCAAAAACGATAAGTGATCCTCCAAATTGGGTTGATTTGGGGCAGGGGCTTGGACTAGTGAAGTTGTAACTGTCGTTAAATCACGTGATCATGCTTTGTGTCAACATCATGGGGACGGTTGGCTCATTATATTCTTGTTTTTCTTTTTTCCTGCTTGCTGCTATGTGACTTTATGTATCCATTCATCATAATAATTGACCGCAAAATTATCTTCTTTTTGTTCTGTCTTCATCTCCATCATTGTCTCAACTCCTAGTTCTGTTAGAGATTAATTTCCTAAGGTGCTTCCTTTCTCTCTAAGGCTTAATCATTCCTGTTGGACTTATCAGCTAATAGTGAAGTGTTTGTTTTTATTATCTCTCCATGGTCCAGCCACAGCAATGAAAATTAAATGGGTAGAAGGTAAAATTAAAAGAGAAAGCAAAAAGCCAAATGATAAATAAGGTGGCACATGATATGATACAACTGGTTATTTGAATGATTGTGTGTGGGATGGATGAAATGCACTTTCTTTGCCTGGGTGGTTCTAGCTATAGTGTATCTGATTAACACAACCTGTGGATTCTTTTTCCCCACAAATATTTTTTTAATCTTACCTTTTTTTTCTTCTGCTGCACCACCATTTCCTTTGAATATATTATATGGGAATTGTGATTTAATGAAAAAATATCACCTTTGGAATACTGCTTTTTGGGTTTCTTCTGGCCTTCTTAATTTTTGAGGAAATAAAAAACTGTGCCCACTGTTGAGGGAGATTTGACAGAGATATGGATGTCATGTGAGTTTATCCAAAAGTGAGTGAATGTCTTCCTTCTTCTAATCACCTCTGATTGTGGGCACACAAGATGGGTGGTTGTAATTGTTGGTCTGAGATTCCTTTATTCTCCTGTTTCAGAGTGCAAGTTCCTTCGGTTTATGTAACATAGCTGGTGCTGTTGCACAGGGCAGATCTGCACCTACAACTGTGCTTTAAGCTGATACCTTCTACCATTCAGAAGTGAAGCCAATGGATCTTGAATCCAGCAAGTGTTGGGATACCTCAAAGGTTAGTGCATTAACTTAGTGCAATGTGGTTTCTTCATTGACTGATAAAATTTTAGTTCAAAATGAATACTGAAAGAGTAAGATTGCAAATTTCCTTTCAGAAGGAGTCTTGGAAGACTATTATGCTCTTGGCCTATCAGAGCCTTGGTGTGGTATATGGGGACTTGAGCATTTCTCCTTTGTATGTGTACACGAGCACATTTGCGGAAGATATTGAACATTCAGAGACCAATGAAGAGATTTTTGGTGCCCTTTCTTTTGTGTTCTGGACTCTGACACTGGTGCCGCTATTCAAATACGTTTTTGTAGTTCTTCGAGCTGATGATAATGGAGAGGGTAAGCATTTGAATGAACATGAGGGAAGCCCTTGTGCTGCTTCAACTCTTTTTGATGGTTTTCTTGCATGGTTGTGCAGGGGGTACATTTGCTCTATATTCCTTGATTTGTAGGCATGCCAAAGTTAGTCTCCTACCAAATCGACAACATGCGGATGAAGCGCTTTCTACATATAAGATGGAGGAGCCTCCAGAGAAAGATAGTTCTAGAGTTAAGATGGTTCTTGAGAAATATAAGGGCTTGCATACAGCTCTCCTAATTGTGGTTCTTCTTGGCACTTGTATGGTAATTGGGGATGGACTACTTACCCCAGCTATTTCTGGTAAGATTCCACCTTATTAACCATATTCGATACAAATATTTTCTTATCAATTTTTGATTGGCCATCCATTTGTGTAGTTTTCTCGGCAGTATCTGGTCTTGAGGTATCTATGTCCAAGAAACACCACCAGTGTAAGTTTCACTGATGTCATTCTCTGTATTGCTATTGAAGTTTGTTTCCTAGTCAAAAGAAGGTAAAAAAAATTTAAGTAGTCATTTCACTCATAGCTTATCAGAACTGTTGAAATGGTCAGTTTGCAGGATTTGTTCCTTGTTTTTGTATTTGAACCTATTGATATGCGTTTGCAGATGCTGTGATTCCCATCACTTGCTTCATACTGGTCTGTTTGTTTGCACTACAACACTATGGTACACATAGGGTGGGATTCCTTTTTGCTCCAATTGTGTTAGCATGGCTGTTGTGCATCAGCACACTTGGTTTATATAATATATTCAAATGGAATCCACATGTATATAAAGCTCTTTCGCCATATTATATGTTCAAGTTCTTGAAGAAGACAAGGATAAGTGGATGGATGTCTTTGGGTGGAATATTGTTGTGCATCACAGGTAAATATTGAAAATTCATATATATGGTTAAGTATAATATCTTGGACGGCACTCCTGCATAACATATTCATTAAATTCCAAACTCTGCCTATCTACAAAAATACATATGCTGTGTAGTTGTCTTTTCTGCAACCTGGTCAAAATTATGATTTAATTAAGAGATAGAGCATGTGTAGAGAAACTTCTGCATAAGTACTTCTTGGAGAACAACATAAGAAAAAAAATGAAATAAATTTATCTATAAGTTTAAATTAACTTGTGTTCAAGTAAAATATAAGAATGGACCTTGAACAAATTAGCTTATGTATAAGCTACTTTTAATTTGTGGAGAAACTCATTTTAATTTTATTTTATTTTTCTTCTAGAAATACTAATGGAGAAGTTTGTCAAAACCGATTCAGATTAATTTCTGTGTGAACATTTACTTTTGAATCAACTCTTCTCTTATTATTTTAGTGAGACTTTTGAATCGATTCGGGATGCTCCAGTATTATTATTCCCCTAAAAATATTCAACGGCATGGTGTTATTTACATAAACAAATTTAGTTTACTTTCACTATAAAAGCAAGAGATTTTGACCCCAATATATTTGATTTTTTCGCTGAGCATTGTAAAGTATCTATGGTTGGTTCAACATGATGTTGTTTGGCACATGAAGGACTTCTTATGTTGACCTTGTGTGCAGGCTCAGAAGCTATGTTTGCTGATCTTGGCCATTTCTCATATATGGCCATTCAGGTTGGTTAATTATATTTTCACATTTTCTATTTCCCTACTTCTTTCCTGGAATATTGACAGCACTTATGGCCTGGAAGGTCATTTTTAACCAGGAAAAGGTCTTCTAACAGTTTGTCATGTGCAGACTGCATTCACCTTTCTGGTATATCCTGCGCTTATATTGGCATACATGGGACAAGCTGCTTATTTGTCACACCATCATGATTCTGAACTCCAAATCAGTTTCTATGTCTCAGTTCCAGGTAAGCTCACTTCACATTTATTTTCTAGTCTGAAGGTAGTAAAATTGGAAGGAAGCCACATAAATAGCTAGATGGAAAAACTCCTGGCAATGTGGTGTATAGAACTTATCTATAATGCCTTTGTCAGTTTCCTGGAAGTATGAGCATATTATAGAAAACATTATACAATGTTTTGGTTGCAGAAAGTGTGAGGTGGCCAGTGCTTATCTTAGCAATTCTAGCTTCAGTTGTGGGAAGCCAAGCAATCATCAGCGGAACATTTTCTATCATAAACCAGAGCCAATCTCTAGGTTGCTTCCCAAGAGTCAAGGTTGTTCATACATCTGACAAGATACATGGTCAGGTCTACATTCCTGAAATTAATTGGTTACTGATGATCCTCTGTATAGCTGTGACCATTGGATTTAGGGACACAAAACACATGGGAAATGCTTCAGGTAACTACTACATTTATGCATCACTGACTGAATCATGTATTTTCCTTTTTTACAAAGTTTGAAATTTTCTTTGCACGATCATAGTTTTTTTGCTAGATCCTTGGGGTTTACCCTACTTATTGTTGACTGTTAACATTTACTTTCCCTGGGTGAATTGGAGATTACTTAATTTCAGAGATATTAGGTATCTTGTGTGAATTAGAATGACATTTAAATCAATCTTTATTGGGTGCAGGATTAGCAGTGATGACTGTGATGCTGGTAACGACATGCCTTACTTCGCTGGTAATCGTAGTTTGCTGGCATAAACCCCCCATTGTAGCACTCTGCTTCCTGTTGTTTTTTGGCTCTATTGAACTGCTCTATTTCTCAGCTTCACTGACAAAGTTTTGTGAGGGTGCTTGGTTACCTATCCTTCTAGCCCTCTTCCTCATGATTATAATGTTCCTTTGGCACTACGCAACCATCAGAAAATATGAATATGACCTTCACAACAAGGTATCACTGGATTGGCTTCTAGCCTTAGGTCCTAGCTTGGGAATTGCTAGAGTTCCAGGAATAGGACTAGTGTTCACAGACCTCACTGCTGGCATCCCAGCAAACTTCTCCCGCTTTGTCACCAACCTCCCTGCATATCATCGCATCCTTGTGTTTGTGTGTGTGAAATCAGTGCCTGTCCCTCATGTTCCTGCTGCTGAGAGGTATCTTGTGGGGCGTGTAGGACCTCCTGCTCATCGGTCCTATAGGTGTATAGTCAGATATGGATACCGTGATGTTCATCAAGATGTTGATTCCTTTGAGTCTGAACTAGTAGCAAGGCTTGCAGATTTCATCCAATATGATTGGTACCGGAGTAGGAGGAGTAGCATGAGCATTGAGGATGATGTCTCAAACTCTAATGAATCATCAAGTCACAGACTAACTGTGATTGGAACAACTGGTTTCTCCTTCCAACCAGGATATGAGAGTGGTGGTGAGAGTGTACAGCAAGCTAGTGTATCTGTTGGGTTCCCTACAGTTCAAAGTGTGAGTGATGTTATTGAGATGGAACCAACAGTGAGTGAGAGGAGAGTGAGGTTTGCTATTGACTATGAGCCTGAGGGTGATGCAAGGTCTGAGGTAGGAGTGCAAATGCAGGAAGAACTGGAAGATCTTTATGCTGCTCAAGAAGCTGGGATTGCCTTCATTCTTGGACATTCTCATGTAAGAGCAAAGCAAGGCTCATCTGTCCTAAAGAAATTGGCACTTAACTATGGATACAATTTCTTGAGAAGGAATTGTAGAGGCCCTGATGTAGCACTTAAGGTCCCCCCAGTTTCCCTTTTGGAGGTTGGCATGGTCTACATTGTGTAGAAATATCTAACTTGTAATTACTCTCTTTTTCTTGTCTTTCTTATACAGACACAGGCTTCAATGCCAAAGCAGTGTGCAGTTTCCCAAGGATTTTGTGAATCAGACTTTGGCCCTTAAAATTTAACGTAATCTATATAGAATGCTTTCATTCTTTTCTTTTTCTTTTTCTTTTTTTTCTTTCCGAGAGCAATATATATAGAAGATTAGAATGTATAACAGAAAGTTTGCATGGATATATGCTACCATTCCCTCTTCTTTATGTTTACATTGATATATTTTTAGAAAATAAAGGGTTAGAAGGCACTGTAATACCTGTAAACCTGTAATATATACATACATACACACATATTTAATTTTATGTATATATATATATATATATATATATATATATGTATTTGTCGTGACAGAAAGAATCGCAGGAAAGACAGATGTCAAATAAAAAGACCCATTTTTTGAACTAATTTTCGCAAATAATTTTTTTATTTGACATCTTGTTTATGTATATTAATTATGAAATGTACTTTAAGTTGTTGATTATATTATGTTTTAACCCTTGATGTTTCACTTTGAATTTAAAAATAAAATAAGTATACAAAATCTAAATTATTGAAATTTTAAAGATAAAAGTATGTTTTTAGACACAATATCAAACAAACAAATACAGAAATAAAATAAATCAAAATCATGTTAACCTATATGAGTACAAAATCAATTAAAAAACAAATTCTTATTATTGATGATACAATTTCATGTTTAAAAATAAAACAATAAAAGTGAAATGAAGTAGTATTTCTAGACACAGTTTCAGTGCAGTCCAATAGAAGAACAACTCATAAAATAAAGGCAAGCAAATATCAGTGTTCCATGGTCTATTATCCTACGTGGTCTTTATTAATGAACAGGAACCACACTATTACGTGGCAAAACAAAAGATAAAAGAGGTGGTATAGTTTTTGAGTTCCCTAAGGTGCCACATAGTCCTCTATTAACCACCAGGTTTTATGAGTGGCAAGAGTGTTGTGGACAAATTCACAACCTTCTGTGGCTGCAGTTAAGTGCCACCAAAACTTGAGAAATGCATATATATAATAAGAGTAGGAGCATGGCTCAGAATCAGGGTGGTGCAGAGTAGCAAGAGAGGCTAAAATGGGACTTGGAACTCTGCCATTGACCCCTTCTTATACCAGTTTTTCTCCAAACTCAGGACTCATACATGACACTGCTGATTGCAGCAGAGTGAATAGAAGCATAAAGTTCAGAGTTTCAGCCAAACAAGAGAAGCAAGAACCGAATAAGAAAAGGCAGTCTTTGTTTAGCAGTGTGACTGAGGCTCTTGATTTTTCTCAAGTGAGATCCGAAGAGGATGCTCAGCTTATAGAAGAGGCCAGAGAAGCCACAAGATCCGGAGAAAGGATGAGCAGGGAACAGGTATATTCTACTCTTCCAACTCTTCCAAGTCTTACTCTTTTTATTATCCCTCTAACTACCATCTTTTCTTCTGTTTGATTCAGTATGGAGCTCTAAGAAGGAAAATTGGTGGTACATACAAGGATTTTTTCAAGTCTTATGTTGAAGGTACAATACTTTTTCTATCTTTCAAATGAATCACACAATGATTTGCCCCTTCATTGGTCTCTCTTTAAACATTCCTCAATCTTCATTTTCTTCTATATGCTAATGACATTCTATACTAAATGTTTTTTTTTTTCTCTGCCAATGATAACTTTCATGCCCTTTTTACCATATTTTATGTCCCAATAAGTGTTTATCAGACTCTAATGCATTGGGTACTCAATTCTATCACCAAGTTGCAGTTTTGCATTTTCTAATGGATGCTCCAAAAACTCATATTTTGCTTCTGGTTAGTTGAATCTGTGTCTTAATTAGGAAGGTTCTCAAAAAATCCTTTTGAATTTAACAGTGGATGGAGAATATGTTGAAGAGGGGTGGGTTGACAAAACATGCAAGGTGTGCAAAAAGGACACCAGAGGTGAGGAAAGGCAAGTGGACAACTTTGGAAGATATGCTCATGTTGCATGTTTAGAGAAGTCCAAATCTGGGAACTTCTTTACTAAATTGTTCTCTTGGTAAAGAACACATTTTCTCATATAGTATTATAAAGTTTCTATAATTCATCCAATGATCACATATAGATCTTCAGCTTTTGTAGCAAAACAAAGATGGGTATTCTCCAATTCAAAATCTTTTGACAATTAGAGTGTTTTATTTTTTTTTCTTATATGTTATTTTTGTTAAATGTGAAACTCATACTTAAACTCCTAAATTGACATAACTAATTATATTAATATTTTTTAATACTTTAACCATAGATATCAATGAATTACCCAAAAACAAATAATGTTAGTTATTATTGTATTGCATATTATATTAATGGTCTAGTAAGAAGAATTTGGTGGATGAAATAATAATAGTAAAAGAATTATGTTCTAACTATTAATTTTAATTTAATTGTAAGTAATCAATCTAATAGAATTAATTTCAACGAATTATTACATCTACAAAAGGATTAATAAAAAATATGGTGCGTAAAACATCATTCATATTTGAATAAAGTGAAGTACCATGTGCAATAGTAAGTGTTTAAAAGTAGTTGAACCATAAGTAAATAAAGGTATTCTTTAAAAAAGTAACCATTTGGTTAAAGTTATAAAGAAAAGACCTAGAATTTCAAATGCCTAATATATAGTCTAAATGCACGCTAAGAGTTGGATGCTATTAATGAAGGTTTGTTAACTATCTCAGTTTGTATAGTTTAAGGAATATGTAACACGTAAATATTTCCTATTAATACAAATGTAGGTTGTCATCCTTGAAGTACTATTTTAAATAAGTTGTTAGCAGAGTAATTTTCGTAAAGATCGAACATGATTATCTTAAACAAAAGTATACGCCAAAAAACTATTATGACACTTGAAATGTGTAAAACATTAGTAGTTTTGGAGACAAAGAAATTAAACCATCACTAGTTCTATATCTGAAGTAATACTACATACGAAAACTTTGATTCAGCTCTCTTATTTTATATTCTACCTACCTAATCCATATCAGGCTATGCAACTAAACTTATTTAGTAAATTAAGACTTTTTAAAAAAAAAATGTATAATTAAAAAACTCCACTGTAAGTTATTTTAGTGAAACTGAATTTTCCAATCAGAATATACATGTTCACACGATCGACTAATCAGAACCACTTTATAAAGGATGGGGTCTAGTCTCAAAATCGTTTAAATGTAAAAAAGAAAAAATCGTAAGCTAAAAACTTAGGCATGGAACTAAAAGTTACTATTCTAGAATACGTAAAATTATTGTTGTGGAATACGCGTTTTGAAATAAGTTCTGAATATTGTTTTCAGGAATTATTGTTCCGGAAATTTTTCATATTTCTCATTCTAAAGTACTTATATCACATTTTCGGAATTCCCTTTCTGAAATTTACAAAAAGAACTCTTCCAGATAAAACAACAATGCGGAATTAGTTTTTTTTCTTATTACATTTAAAAATGTGTTTTTCAGAGTTAAAAACCACAACTTTTGGATACAACAATCTAGAAGTCAATTCTTGTTGCCAAAAACATTTCAGAGAATGAGTATTCTCCTATTTCTGGACTCCAAAATTTGATAACCCATTTTGCACCATTAAAACGAAACCAAGAGTGATTCTTTCTACACCGCCATATTGACTTCATGTATTTTCATAATTTTAACATATTTCTATTTTAACTTTGAAAAAAGATAAAAATAACATTTACTATGGTAAATGAGATTTTTTTTTCACTTTGCGGGTTACACAAACCACAATACAATTAAAAAATAAATACATTCGGATTGTACAACCCGCAATTTCATGTTCTGCACCTTTCACATTGCGGGTTGTACAACCCGCAATATAAAACTTTTTCTAAATACATTGCGGGTTGTACAAACCCGCAATGTATTTAAAAAAAATTTTGTATTGCGGTTTGTACAACCCGCAATATATTTAAAAAAAGTTTTATATTGCGAGTTGTACAATCCGCAATGTATTTATTTTTTAATTGTATTGCAGTTTGTGCAACCCGCAAAGTAGAAAAATAAATAAATGACAGTTATCATGAATAAAGACTATTTTTGTCTTTTCTCAAGGCTAAAATGGGAATATGTTAAAATTATGGAGGTGCAGGAAGTCACCATGGATGTGCAGGAAGAATCAGTCCGAAACCAAACAAAATGAACCAACCCCATTATACCTTGTTGACGTACCCTGAACTAAGCCAATTGCTTCCTGCACTCCATATTTTTTCGAAATACCACCATTATCCTTGATAAATTATTGAAAGAAAGGAGGAGTTGTGATAATTGGACTGTTCCGAGTTGTGTGGTGGACGGTCCGTGGTGGTGCGGTGCAGAGGACTGCTTCTTCCTGCACCTCCATATCATCTTCCTGCACCTCCATAATTTTCAAAATTCCAATAATAGACATGAGGAAATTACAAATTTAACCCTGCTGCTATAAAAGAAGGTTTTCCA
>Ga0099824_1007668_pt1 | contig 14173 bp, 6 predicted proteins | sample SiratrowhiteBW_FD_76837 | JGI IMG/M metagenome (GOLD analysis project Ga0099824, IMG submission 76837) | Root nodule microbial communities of legume samples collected from California, USA - Siratro white BW | ecosystem: Host-associated > Plants > Roots > Nodule | place: USA: California...
TAAACTATTATAAATTAAAAAACAAAAAACAACCCCAAAACAAACAAAATTACAGAAAAACAAAAAAAAAAAAAAAAAAAAAAAAAAAAAAAAAAAAAAAAAAAAAAAAAAAAAAAAAACAAACGAAATCGAGGAAGATTTGAACGGACCATTCGAACATAGGGGCTGTCGCCGAGGCAGGACTCGCAGATGATGGGGAAATCGGAACGTTCCCAACCGTCGGCTTCGTGGTCTCTGAGCAACCTGTGTGCCATGGTTAGGGCTTCGCGGCTGCACCAAAATCGAAGCTGAAGAAGAAGGGAAACAAGGCAAAAAGAATCAGAGCATTTACTTGATTAGAAAACAAATAGGCGTCAATAGAATACGGAAATTCGAAATCTGAAATTGAATAAATTGATTATTATGAACTTCGAAATTGGGAGAAATCGAGTACCTATTAGCGGTGAGGTCAGGCAAGGGAACGGCAAGAACTTGACAACGAACGCCGCCGCGGGGAACGGAGGTCGGTGGCGGTTCGATTTGCTCTAACAAGCAGTGTAGAGGGAGAAATATTAGGTCTACTTTTGTAAATGTAAAAGCAAGTCCGAAGAACTACCACTAATTAAAATTGTTTTGGATTTTTAATAATTACTGTTAAATCAAAAAATGCAAAACTTAAAAAATGAAGGGATAAAATTTAAATTTGATTTCCAGCTTGTTTGAATTGAACTAAATTATTTTATAATTGATTTTAATTTTACATGTGAAATATATAAATAGTTTCCTCCATTTTTTTAAATCTTTTAAAGTAATTTTAGATATTAAAGTTAATATTCATTAGTGCTATTAATGGTTGTTAATTCATCCAGTTTTGGTGAATAGTTGAGTCAGTTTACATTAAAAAAATAAAAAATATATTATATATCAGTTTCTATATATTATTAACCATTAAGGGTAGAAGGATAAAAAAAAAAAATCTAGATTACAGTAAAACAATTTAAGAGTGTTTAAAATATTTTTATGATTACTTAAATGAATTGTTTACTTTTAAAAAATCTGGATCCAACTTTTTGATAAAATGATTTAATATTTCTAAAATCCAAACTTTCCTTTTCCCATCACTGCTACATAACATGTCAAAGGAAAACCTTATCTTGTTTCAAGAATGACAAGATATATAATATAGTTAGCAAACTCTTGATGTGACATTTAAAAAATTTAACTTTTGTGTCTGAATATTAACTATTCCTAATAAAGTTTAATGTTCAAGTTAACCATTAGCAAACATTAAATAGTGTAATATTACACCAATATAAATAGATTTTTCTTTTTTCAATATATCACCATATCTATAATTTCTAACCAAACTCTTCTGTAGATATTATATTAACCCAAAAAGTACTTAAACTTAAAAAGAATACAGTATGGAAATTCGCTTTTAACTATAGTAGGATATCATTTACCAGGTTAACACCATTTGTAGTATATTTTATCATTAATATTTATAAAAATTAAAATATTTCTACTAAATAAGAGATAAATCAGTCTATTTTTTAATAAAATATTTAAATATATATATATATATATATATATATATAATTGTTGGAATTATAAAAATTTGATGGGATGCAGGAAACAATTTGATTGAGTGTAGGAAGAAGTTTCCTTTGAAAGTGAAAGTTGGGTTAAGGTTTTTCTAACCCATAATTTATTGAATTAGTTCCTATATTATTTGAAATGCACTTTTTAAAAAGTGTTCTTTTTAAATTTCAAAAATTCTGTTTCAGAATGAACAGAAGGAAAAAATTTATTGGTACAATAAAAAATACCCTAGAAGCTGGTATTTGCAAAAAGAAAGCACATGTTGAGTTGAGTTATGTACAATTCATTTAGGGTTTTGCTTACTGCATCCCATAATTGCTACTGCACCTCATAGTATTTTCTTAAAAAATTTATCTATTTTAATAATTTCCTTACAAAATTATACAGGTCCAAACAAAAAATTGTAGATCAAATTTTTGAGCATGTAAGATTGTTATTTGGGTGAGGCAGTTTCCTAAATATCTTTCAACATAATTTTTGCTGTCTGTAGAAATCTCACCAAGCATTTATTCCCACCCATCTCTGCGCTCCACTGTGAAATGGACCTATGATAATGCATTTTTAATGTTGCCCATTTCTTCTGTTCTGCAATAACATCTAATTTGTCCACAATTTTAGAGTATAATTTGTATCCTTATGTTATGCAAGGTTGTACATGAGGATATATGGGTGGAAGGAAAATATTTTTTCTGTCCATCAAAAGCTCTTCTCAAACTATATAAGTTTTGTAAAACATATTTTAAAAAAGATTAATGAAATAGTTTCACTTATATACCTTACCTTTATCTATACAAATAAAGTAATTTATTCATAAACAAAATTAGAAATCAAAGAAAACTATCTAACATTTTATAATAATTTTTTTAAGAGTAAAATTACAGTTAATGTGGGATAGAGAACACAATTAGTTTACGTTCAATTTCTTTAGCGCTGTCCTAATTTCTATTTTCCACTTTCGATATACCAAACAAACATGGTAATATTAGTTATCTCTTAACCTAAATACTTTTTTTATTTCACAGTTTTACTATTTGTTTTTCTCTTTATTTATTTTGTTTCTACCTAACATAACATTAACGTTTCTAGGTTTGTTTGATAAGATTGATTTAGGGCATCAAAGAAGATTATAAGAGCACAAATTTCTCAAAAAAGATTGCAGAGACAGTAATATTTGTTTTCATATATAATTTTTTTATTAAACAGACTTTGACTGGGTATTTGTTTTTATCATAATTGTTGCTTTTCTCTAGTGGAAATATAAATATATATATATATATATATATATATTTTTATTTTTTATTTTTTTTACTTTTTCATATCATCTAATTCTATTTTTTAATTTATTTAGCTACTCTAAAATATATCATGATTTTAGTAATTTACTCCAGAGCAGAAAAAGTCATTTAGTATCATTCCACGTGATGTTTTATTTTAATTTTTAGATAAATTATAATATTATTTATTAAACACTGTAAAAGAAATTATAATCGAAGTCCTACAACAATCTAGACTTTTCGGCACAGTCCTGTAAAGATTTGGATTGGAACAGGTTTTGTTGTTTAGGGTGAAACGACGTGGCAAAAACCTCAAACCACAAATAGAACTTCTACACGACTCTCACAGTGTGGGACTATCTTCTATGAAACAATGAAACAACTATAATAACCATAAAAGAGAAGCTGAGTTTTTTCTTTGGCTGACAAGTAAGTACCATCTACCTCGATCTCCCTCTGTTGTTCCTTCCCTCCCACATGACCTTATGACCCTTTTCCCATCGCATTCTCTCTAACAACACAAGGACAGAAAAATCCGAACTTTTCCCTCTCGCCTTTTCCATTTAAGGTCCCATAGCAGGAATTGACGAGATGGAGAATGAGGCACATATCAGCTCATCTGATATAGGAATAGATGTGAATGAGAAGATGGGTGAGGCACTTGAGTCAAGTGACAACATCCCACTATTGCTCGCCCAAACCCAATCTAGCCCGGTCAAAAGGACAGGTTTGTGTTGTGATGTTTGGTGCAAAAGTGAATATTCATCTATCTATTTCATCATGCTATTACTAACTAACATGTTGGTGTTTCTTGTGAATGTGGTAAATGGGATTGGATTGGATTTCACTTTGTGAATGAAAGGGACGGTGTGGACAGCAGTGGCACACATAGTGACTGGGGTGATTGGATCGGGAGTGCTGTCTCTGCCGTGGAGCACTGCACAGCTTGGATGGCTTGCAGGACCACTCTCAGTCATTCTTATTGCTTCCATCACTCTATTCTCTTCCTTTCTTCTATGCAACACTTATCGCCATCCTCATCCTGAACATGGTCCAAACAGGAGTGCTTCCTACCTTGATGTTGTCCATTTGCATTTAGGTACGCAAGTTCCCTTTCCACTTTCTTTTATAGCATACCACCAAGTGGCTGATGTGAGTGAGGATGAGCTTGGTTCATTTAAGCATGTGGTTATGGAAACAATGTCCAAAAAAGTTAGTCTTTTTGACTAGTGACCAAGGATATTCCTTACAATCTTGCATTACCTTTGTGTATGGGAAAAAAAATGTGGTTGAGAGGCAAAAACCTATATTTGAATGGTGATGAGCTTGAATGTTTTCTGTTCTTTGCATGAACAATGTGTTGTATAGATTTGATTGGAGGCAAATTCAATGTTAATTTCACAGTGATGAGATTATAGGGACTTGGTAGGGAAGGAAGAAGAGACTATAGAAACTAAATATTCTGAAATTGATATTGATTTGATGTGATATGGTTTATACTAATAGAACACTCCTGGTATTAATTAAATAAGGAAACAAGATAAAGCTGATTCATTTACCTTTTAGTGGTGATGGGGTCTGTTTTTCTAAGCATGTGGTTAGGAGTTTGAATCCTAACTCTTGTGTATGGAAAAAAATCTCACTTTTTAGTGTTTCCAAAATTCCCAAAAGAACTTTGTCTCGATGAACAACCAAGGATATTCCTTACAATCATGCATAAAAAATAAAATAACATCTTGGTACCACATTGTTATAGGAAAGAATGCTATTTATATGATATGATCATCTTTGGGTGTTTACAGGAATAAGTAATGGGCGGCTCAGTGGCCTTCTTGTGAATATAAGTTTGTATGGTTTTGCAATTGCATTCGTCATTACAACAGCTATCAGCTTAAGGTGTGTTGATGACTTATCATACTGGTTTCTCTCATGTTATGACATTTTCTTTTCTTTGCTCTTCTGTCCCTCTGTTTATCTGTGGATGCTACCTGTTGCGAAACAAGATTTTTTCACTGGTACTCCACTAAGGAAACATGAGTCTGTCCCAAGCATAACACCATATGATTGCCAATATTTTTGGACTGCTATTTTGTATTTCTTGCTGCAGAACAATCCAACATTCATTTTGTTACCATAACAAAGGGAGTGAAGCATCATGTGAATCTGTAGATGCATATTACATGTTGCTTTTTGGCGCTATCCAAATTATTCTCTCACAGATACCCAACTTCCATAACATTGAATGGTTGTCGGTTGTTGCTGCAATTATGTCCTTTACTTATTCTTTCATAGGAATGGGGCTTTCTATTGCACAAATCATAGGTATGATGGGAGCCTTAGCTTAGGCCCACCATAAGTATTAGTTTTGATCAGATAAATGTGTATAATTTTATGACAAAACTTTGCTCAGAGAAAGGACATGCTGAGGGTAGCATTGGAGGAATCAGTACCTCCAGTGGAACTGAAAAGTTATGGCTGGTTTCTCAAGCTCTTGGTGACATATCTTTCTCATTTCCATTCTCAACAATTCTTATGGAAATACAGGTAAACACCTTGCAAACTCACATACGAGACTGTAACTTTACCTATAAAGGCTGATATAATTTACTGCAATTGTTGAAGGATACTTTAAAATCACCTCCACCAGAAAACCAAACCATGAAGAAGGCCTCAGTAATTGCGGTCACTGTCACAACATTTATGTACCTCACTTGTGGAGGTGCTGGATATGCTGCCTTTGGTGATAATACACCAGGAAACCTTTTAACAGGGTTTGACTCCTCTAAGTCATCTTACTGGCTTGTGAACTTTGCTAACGTTTGTATAGTGGTTCACCTAGTTGGTTCATATCAGGTACATTAGATATAGAGATACCATGTCAATAGTTTTAGGTGCTCCCTTTTATTATTTCTTCAATTCTTGTATTATCCATCACCTGTCTTGAGGTAGCTTGTTATAAAATCACATATAGTGTAAACACTTTGCCAGTTATGATATTTCTAATATGTTTGCTTTCACTCGTTTTCTATGATAGATTGGGTGTTCATTTAATTGTCATCTACTTTGTTTTGGTGCAGGTGTATTGCCAGCCACTTTTTGCCACTGTTGAGAGCTGGTTCCGTTTTAATTTCCCGGATAGTGAATTTGTGAATCACACATATATCTTGAAACTCCCGTTGCTACCATCCTTTGAACTTAATTTTCTCAGTCTGTCTTTCAGAACTGCTTATGTTGCATCAACAGTTGTGATTGCAATGGTCTTTCCCTACTTCAACCAGATTTTGGGGGTTCTGGGTAGCATAATTTTTTGGCCATTGACCATATATTTTCCAGTGGAAATATATTTGAGTCAATCCTGTACTGGAGCATGGACGAATAAGTGGGTCCTGCTTCGATGTTTTAGCATTGTTGGCTTTGTTTTTGGATTGTTCACTCTCACTGGATGTATTAAAGGAATAGTAACTCAAAAAATTGGCTGAGAAGCTTTGAGACCTCTCCAGGTATTGGGGCTAAGAAAGTAGTTTATTTTCTACTTTGAAGGCCCAAAAATGATCCTGATCATCTGCAATGGATTTTCCAATCATTCACACAATCAGTGACTTGGAACCATCAGATGAAGATTGGACAACTTGTATCTTTTTTTCCCGGTAAATTAGACTTGAAACATGTATTTGAGTTCTGAACTGTCCTGTCTTTATTCAACAACTTGTAAAATGCAAAAAATAGAGAGCACTGCACTGAATCTGGTTGGACATTAAACATGAAGATTATTTATATTTTCAATGGGACTAGTGGTTCTGTAATTGATCACCTGTGAATGCAAATGTCATATGTGAAGTGTTTCAATTCATCCCACTGTTGCGAAAGTTTACTATGAAAGTGTAAGACATTCTAGGCAAACTGAACTTGAACGATTCCATGACGCATCTGTGTTTTGATTACCCTATAGCTATTACAAGTTTTGTTAACGAGATAAGTTGAAATTTTTTGTGGATCACACAAAAAAAAGGTGAAATGACACACTGCTAATACAAAAAACTGTGCACTTAAACTAATATGATGTCTCATACTTAACATTAACAACCAAACGGTGATAACATGAAATAAAGCCGCCAGAAAGTGAGTCAAAAGAAAGAGTTTGTTCCATAAAGTCTTCTAATCCGTAGGCTTGACTTTGCTACTTGCTTAACATTGTACAAAATGATAAAAAAAAAAAAAAAGAGAATATAACGAAGGATTGGTTGACTTCAACAAGAGAAATATCATGGCCCAATCAATCATTCTTCTCCCCATATGCTGATTAGCATAAACACAGCCAAGAATGATTTGCCGCTAGGCATGCAAATTGCCAAAGTTTACAGCTAGGTAACCAAGGTATTCGACTCAAGCTTCTACTTCCCTCGGTGATACACCAACCTCACCATCAACCGATGCAGTGCTTTACTGAATAGCAAGACGCCTCTGTGAGGTTTGCTCAGAGGAGATGCTTCCCCGTTGTTGACCTGAACAGTCCCCTTCCTCTACTCTCTCACCCGAGTGCAAACAAAACGCAGATGATGACTGCAGAACATTTGCATAGTTGTGTTTTCCAAATCTCTCATGCACTTGAGATTCTCTTGTGTCTTGTGGAACACTGGGAGAGTTCCAGGTCTTAGCAGAATCAGAGGATGCTGGTCCTAAACAAGATGAACTGACTGACTGTGGCACTGGGACTGCACCTGCACCCATATCCTTTTCCTTTTTCGTGTGATTTGAAGCCTCCACCTCAGTTTTCTTGGCAAAACGCCCTCCGTTACCTCGTGCTCTTCTCATAGCATGCTGATGCCGAGATTCATGAAGATAAGGCTGCGAAGAAACAAAGGTTAGCATCCCATATTTACATGTACAAAATATTAAGCATTAGCACTACACTAGAGCCAACCTGTGTCTCAAAAAACAAATTTTGATTTGTTTCAACCTTAATGAAGAAAAGTTCAGTTCTTCACCATCTTATCCTTCTTACTTTACTGAGTCTTTTGATACCAAAAGCATTACTCATTTAGGTAAAGCAGCACAATGCTAAACTCTTCTACTGATTTAAAATGTTCAAAGGTCCAGAGATTACTAGATTTCCAATTACGATACTTTGGTTTTATCATTGGTGGATATACATTCAGGGTTAAAATTCCTTCATGGCTACAGTTTTAGCTCAGGATCAAGTAAATTGGTTGGAGGATAATGTCAAATAAAATAAGGGAACAGATATCAGAAACCTGAAATGTGTTGCGATATCACTTTCCAAAATAGACAAGGCAAAAAATTAACTACAGAAAACTATGGAGGCATACAGAAGCATTAGCCAGTGCTCATTTGTACCTTTCTGACTTTTATTAATTTCTTTTCAAGCTCTGCCTTGGCACGAGCCTGTCTTCGTCTCAGAATTCCTTGGTATTGTTTGGCATTCACATAAACAGGCTCTTGAGCCATCTCAAGCGGCAAAGCCATTCTGGCATGAGGCAGGCCTATAAAAGGAGCATATCCCTAAGAGGAAAAAAAATATATAATAAGGTTATTTATCATAATGATATCCTCCCAATATCACCATAGTTTGAAAAAGAAAATAGACCAAATAGCGTTTTTATCATATATAGCAAGAGTCTATCCTTCGGGAGTTATACACAGATTACATTCCAAAACAGTGATTTTGACAAACTACAGGTAGAAAGCTTTTATTATGTAAGAACACTGGTTAGTCTCACATCTAACTTCATGTCCCCATAATAAGGATTTTTAGCACATGCCTGTAGTTAGAATTCGAATTATACTAGGGTCCATCACAAAAGCATGCAACGGATCTATAATTTTTCCAATTATAGAATTTTCATCATAGACAAGTAAGAACAGCAAAAATTAATGCTATTAAACATAGTCAAAGCTATGATCTTTGCACCTTCTCTTTGCACTAAAAAATAATATCATGAGGGCAAGGCTTACATATGAATGGCCAATAAGTTCCAGTTGTGGAGCATGTGTAAGGCAGTCATCACGCCTAGATGGAGCAGATGATGAAGAATGCAGCATGGCTTGGTGGTCTTGTCCATAATTTTCTGCCAAGAAAAGAATATAGTATTCCAGTAAGCTTGTAACGCTTGGAAATAAAGAAAAAATTCATTTTAACATAATTTGAGGCATTATATGCAAGCAAATGTTTTCTTTCCAGATTTTAATGTCTGTATTTTTTTTTCCTTACAACATAATCCAAAGCACCTGTTTGATTAGGAGCAGTAGGTTGCGATTCTTTGGTGGCATCATCGTCTTCCTCATTCAACCCATTATTGGACAAAGATTGACCTTCACTGGATTCTGAATCTTCATTAGGACGTTCAAGTGAAGATGAATTTGATGCATTCACCCTTGAAATTGCTTGCGGAACAGAATTGTACTGAATACCTCGCCACCAGGGTTCAGCATAAACGTTGTTAGGTGTAAAGGAATGTGGATTAGACTTTGGTTGATTAGCAGTTTCAGATTTGGACTGCATATCTTATCTCCAGATCCCTACAAAAGTATATTGAAAGTACAAATTTTATTCCTTATGCTAAAACAAAGGCAAGATGAATAGAAAACGACAAAGACAATGATTATTCCCCCTTACAGTAAGAAAACCTCTAGTAACATTAAAAGAATAGATAAATAAGGAATTTGTGAAACAGATTGACGTGATTAAATGAAAACTATAGCCATAATTGTCTCAGAATCATTGAAGTGCAGGCAAAAACTGATGAGTATGATGTCAAAGCACAATTCACAGCTTTGTTATTGAAAGGCTTACTGAAGTCAATTTATGTACGCAAATACAATTGAGTTCACAGGAAACATGAAAAAAAGTGAAATAAGACAAACAACTGTGTCGTTTAAACCTTTGATGATAACTAGGGGGATGTTGGAAATTTGGAACAGAACCAATAATTTCTCTTCTAGCTCATACTATAGACCAATAATTTATGGTTTATTTATGGCTTTCCCAAGTTGATTTTTATTTTCTAAAAATAGATTATTAATCACAGAAGTGCAGCAAAGGTGGAAGTAAGAGCATGAACTTGATACTGGTCAACAAGAAAATGCGAGCACTCTTTGTAGGGTAGTGACAAATGTTCATGACTGACTCATATAACTCAAAAGGTTCGGAAAACAATATCTTTCGAACAATGTTAAAACTAAAAAATACTTACTTTGCTCTTGAGTACAACCACTTAAAATGCAGATTGATATAGTAAAGCCATATTAAAACATTTCATAGCCTCATATATGTATAAAATTATAACACATGTGCAAGTTAAAGTAAATTGAGAAACCCCCTCTCAAAATTATTAAAATTCATCACGAAAAGACAAAACTTGTTAAGGCAAACAGAGGCTTAAAACAAAGCTTTCATTTTGCTCTTACTTATCTTCAGCAGGAGCTGCAACTGTTTAAAGGTAAAGCTAAAATCTTTCAGCTCTTAGCCAGTGCCCAGCAACCAAATGCCCCTATAAAACAAAACCATGACATTCAGCAACATTGGTTTCTGCGATATTTAGTCACAAAACCAAACAGAAACAGTGGATATTCCAACATGCAACCTCAGATATTGGTCCAACAAGCAACAAAAGTTGAAGATTTAACTGATCCTAGTACATGCAACAAAATCCCAAGTCTACCTCATTAACAACCACAAAGAATTTCCCACCCACATCACATGCCATAAAAAAAAGTTCCAGGTGATACCTTGACAGAATTCACACATGCAGACACAGAATCCTTACACTCAGATCACACAAAGACTTCCCTAATAAAGCAAACACAAGAATCACCCCCCAAAACCCTAATCCTCAAAAGCCCCCCCAAAGAGAAGGAATCAGAATTAGACCAAATTCCCCAGTTGATCAAATTGGGGAGGTGAGAGGCAAATGAAAGAAGTAAGCTTTCTCTAGAATTTAGGGTGTTGTATGTGATATCTCACTTGAGTTGTTATTATAAGAGGATAAAGAAATTGGTGAGAAACAATAACAAGAGTTAAAGTGAAAACAAAAACAATCTTAACAACACTAACATGTTTTAGTCCAGTGTTGGGGTTTAAATTTCAAGTGACATAGGATGATGACGTCAGCATGACGCCGGAGAAGGGGACACGTGGATTGAAGTGGGAGGGAAAAGGAGAAGGCTGGTAGGAAGTGAGAGGGGTGGGTGAGGATATCAGAGCCTCCTAAGAAAGAAAAAGAAACAAAATTTCTGGGGCACGTGACACGCACTTGAGTAGCAGAATCCAGTGAACGCGTGGCCTGGGAGTGGGGCCCACAGCCTCCTAAATTGGACAGCGCAGACTTCCACGTGTCCCCTGTTTTAGTTTCCTCGGATGAATTATTGATTCTCCACCATAAAAATAAAAGGAATTTAATTTCTTTTACTTAAAAAAATGGGAAAAGGTGAGGCTTACCTGCCAGTGAGGAGTGAGGAGGACACGTATTATGACTTCACAGCTCATAAACATTTCAATTTACTCACTTCTAAATTAATAAATAATAATGCTTCAAAAACGTGGCAGCACTTTTTAAGGTCGTCTTTAGAGACACATCAAGAATTATAGACAGAAACAGATAACAATTTTACAAAGTCAATTATACTTATAAATAAAATATATAATATTAACTATACATTAATAATTTTAAAAAAAATATTATATATATATATATATATATATATTAACGGTTTCAATTTCATTAATCACTTCAAATTTGATTAATTATTGTTTTATTTCTTTAAATAAGTGGGGCATAAAATTTTCATCCTCACTATTATTATTTGTCATATCAATTATTTTTCATTAATATTGTTTTGATTGTCACTATTATATTATTTTCATTTAAAAAATAACTTAACACACTATCTTTGCCACAGTGAATGTTATTATTATGTTATTCATATTCATGTGGATTAAAAATTGAAGATGGCAAAAATGTAAATGAAATTTATTTACTTTTAAAATGTTATTGATGTAATGCTTGTTAATATCATATGCTCAATTTCTGAAAGATAATTTACATCTCTTAAACAAATATTAGAAATATCAACTCAGATAAATTGAGATATAAAAAAAATAAAAAATAAGACTCTTGTTTCTACAAAATTTAAGGATAAGTTATTCGTTACAAATTTCAATGAAAGTCATATGGTTGAATAGAGAGTTATTTTATTCAAAATAAGCCAACTTCTTAATAAATATCTTTTTTTTTTTCTTTTTAACAATAGAAATCAATAGTTGAAATTCATGAGGAGAATAATTGTTGAACATTTTATATAAAAAGGAATTAGATACAATTTTCTTGGAAATGAGAAACATTGAAATACCCTTATTTTGTAAAACGCAAAATATAAAGGAAAAAAAAACATGTTAACTAATTTCTTGTATTTCATATTTAAATGGTTGGAATTTTCTTGGTACGTTATCTGTTTCTTCTGGGACATCATTTAATTTTTTGTAATAGTTGTTATCTATTTAAATTTGATGATTCATGAATTATCTTACATTACATCTATTCAAGTTTTGTCCTCATCTTAATTCAAATAATTTTAAAAGTAACATGTTTTAAATTTCATTATTTTTCTTCTTCAACAAATAATTTCAATTCTTATACTATTTCATTTTAATACAAGTTATAAGAATTTATTTATACAATTCACGAGTTTCATATTTACATTTATTTCAAAAATTAAACATATTTTATACAAATATTCTTTTTAGGAGTCTAATTAATCTGTTGATAATTATTACTTTTAATAAGCTCCACAAGGTATTATATATATTTTTAGTTTACTCAAATTAAGAGTATATTTGATTGCCAAACAAAAATAATCTACAAAAAATAGTTATTTTTCATAAAACATTTTGAATTAATTTTTTATTGCAATTTCACCATTATCATTTTTTTTCTACCATCATCACTGATATTATACCCTTACAATAACTCGTATGCCAGTGTCATTATTTTCTATATTAACATTATTTTCATCATCATCATTATTATTATTAACAATTATAATCTTTATCTTAATATATATTAAATAAAACTAATAAATTAATTTTTATATTAAATTTTTATTTTTGTTTTTTATTTCAACTAACAAATGAGTTCTTAATGTTTTTGAAATATTCTTTGCTGGACTTGTATAATAGCATCAACCCGTATATATGAGCATATTTTATTTTGTTCTTCAAAGAAAAGATTAATTTTAAATTTTAAAGAATTTACACTAGTCTTTGTACACTATTAAAGGAATTTTAACCTAAACTTTTTTTTTTAGTTTATGTGTAATCTTACACACCAAGGTGGTGTTGCGAATAATGATCCTCTCTGATCAAAACATGAAACTTTTTTAGCAAGATAATATGATAACATGGAACTTTTTTGAGATTCTCATTCTCTAATATATGATAGTCCAAGACCTCAACAGTTGTCATATATACAGTAATACCCTACAAATCTGAAAATTATTCTAGTTTTTTAATTAGAGTTCGCTTTGATCTGTCCCAAATCCAAAATATGTTCAACATAAAATTGTAATTGAAACAAGAAATTTTTACAGAAATGGTTAATTAGATTTTTTAATATAAATTAATTAATAATAAAGCAAGTGAATATTAAAAAAAAAAATGCACTCCTACTGACAGTTGGACTGAAAAGGTTTCAACTGACTTAACCGCAATACATCTTAACTGCTCCAAAAAAAGTATTCAGAAATGCATTGTATATAAATTTGTAGTCATTTGTTGCATCTTGTGGAAACCTAAACATTAAGATCTTAGGTGAAACTGCTGTGTATTAGTTTTTTTATTCTTTATCATAATTAACTAACAATTTGTAATATAACAACAACATGTTAACTATTTACCATGGCTAAAAGCATCCCTAACTTTTCTTTATAACATTATCTTACATGAATGTTATATTAAACATCTAAACGTAGGTAAAATTACTATGAATATATAACAAAATTCTTAAAAGGTAGCTATTAACTAAAATAATAATAATAAGAAAATGTCAATCACAGTCAGTTAGCAGTTGTGCAGAAGAGAATTAGAAAAGAAAAGATGAATTAGTATGAATAAAGTATATGACTTTAATTCTCTCATAGCAAACACTTCACAAAACTATGTATTTAATAGCAACTTGCAGCCTTGCAAGCTATTACACTCAAACCTGAAACTACACTCACTATCTTTGCACTCAGCACACTTCAAATTTAGAAGGTCACATATATATATATATATATATATATATATATATATATATATATATATA
>Ga0099824_1007669_pt1 | contig 14171 bp, 7 predicted proteins | sample SiratrowhiteBW_FD_76837 | JGI IMG/M metagenome (GOLD analysis project Ga0099824, IMG submission 76837) | Root nodule microbial communities of legume samples collected from California, USA - Siratro white BW | ecosystem: Host-associated > Plants > Roots > Nodule | place: USA: California...
AAAAAAAAAAAAAAAAAAAAAAAAAAAAAAAAAAAAAAAAAAAAAAAAAAAAAAAAAATATATATATATATATATATATATATATATATATATACATGTTAATTAGCAGCTAAAACACATCAACTGCCGCTGATTGAGATCCTCTAACAAAGTGAACTACTGAAGTAGATTCAATAAAAAGAAACAGCAGATTGAAAAAATAAAGTGAAAAACAAGCAACGAGTCAGCTACAAGTAGCTGTATATAATAAATTTAAAGAAGCGGAAACTGAGAACAGCGAAAATCGATCCGGAGAATGGAATTAATCAGTAACATAGTGAAATAAGGATTGGTTAATCGGTAATTAGAGGAGAAAGTAATGGTATAAAGATGACATTCGAATGGTGAAACGAAACTAAGTGACGCTTAAATTATGGAGGGAGAGATAGAAGAATTAAAAACTTAGTTTAAATGCAGGAGAATTGGCGCGATTAAAGTGGAAACTCACTGGGGAGGAAGCAGAGAGAGATGCAAGCTTCCAAAACATGAAGGTGGCCGGATCTAGGTCTAAACCCTAATTTTGTAGGAGAGAGATCGAAAAGCAACCACGCCGTGAAGATCGATAAAAGAGAGAAAAGAGAGACAGAGAGAGAAAGAATGCCCCCCAAAATAATCGCTAGCGCTAAAGTACAAACCATGGAACTACGGAATTGCCACACACACACACACCACCTATCCCACGCTTCATAATGCTTACTCCATTTTTTTTTATTTCTTTTATTATTTTAAACCTATGCAACACTTCCAATCTCATGCATGCCATGTATCAGCATCATGTTACATGTCATGGCCATCTATATAATATATTTATCATCACGGCCACGTGATCGACCCTCCGTCAACTCAGTTTGAGTTTCAACTGAAGATATGGGATCAACGTTACGACGCCGTGCATTCCGCCATTCAAATTAAAGTACACTCTTCTTGGAATTAAATGTTAAATTATTGTGGAAATTGAACACCTATCTAGCCTTTCATTTCAAGGGGCAAACACTACGTTGAAAATCTGAGACTTTTATGTTTAATTGTTTGTTGGTTGAGAATTTGTTACACCATTTAAGCAAATGATTAATGTATTTTGGCTGCTAAATAATATGAAAACTAATTTAAACTTATATTTATTATTTTATAACATATTACTATTGTCACCTACTTTTCTAAGGTCAGTAAATAGGGAAGTAAAATATTGATGTCTTTACTATTTTTGGAGTTTAACTTTGTCTTATAGAACTGTAATACGCTATAAAAGAGTAATAACTTATTTAACATATATGTAACTTTTTAATCTGTATTAATAGGTATCAAAATAGTTTAAAAATTATACAACTTTATATATATTTCTCTAAAAATTAAGATAAGTGGAAATTAAATTATTATTCTTGCATATTTATATCGTCTAAACTTCTATCTATATTTACTTAATATATATAACGTAGTTTTTTCACTTAATATATATACTAGATCAATTCTTTATATAACATCTAAAATATACTTATAATTACTATTAAATTAAACCATGAATATTAAGTTACTTAAATAAAATTTATTTATTTTTTAATCCATCAAGAAAGAATAATAAAAAAAGTCATCCACTTACTGTCGAGTTTGTACAATTTGGTTGAATAAATTTAAGTCTAAGAATAATGTTAGTTGTCTAAATACACAAATTTTACATATAACTTGTCATTATTGAGAATTTTCAAAATTAAATCAAAAAGATTCAATTAATTCTTTTTTTAACAAAAAATCACGTTCCTAAAAGTTTATCAATGCCATATTTAGATCATGCTAACAAAAATTAATCATATCAAACACAAATATACGAATATGAGTAAAAAATCAAGCATAAAATGAAATTCAAAATTTTATTATTCAACAACCCTAACAATTTATAATTTTCTCACACCAAGTTAAACAAACAATTAAACTTCAAAAGAATTTAAACAATTGCAAAAGCAAAATCCTTACACATGACTATGCAAAGAGCTTAAAGTGCTATCCAAAACTAATTTAGAACTATTTGAAAGAAAATGTCAAGTAAATTTATCCAAACACTGATCAGCTCAACATAAGTTCATAACCCAATTATCTAAAATCTCATTTAATTAAACATTAAAAAACTACCTCATGAATGCACCAATTATTTATTTCTTTAATTATCGATTTCAATTTCAACTTAGACTTAATATAATACAGTCAAATTTAAGAAAAGGAGTACCGGTATGCACTTTAAGACACGAGTTTGAGGAACACCAAAATTCCAAAGACGTAAACTTTAAATCAATGATAACTATAATTGGAAGAATATTTTTGTCAACTCTACAAACCAATGTTAATGTCTAACCTAAACATAAAGAATAATAACAAGATTTTCAGAAGAAAAGAAAAAAACACTTAAGCTGATGTAACTTATATTCGATTAGGAATAATCCTAAACTCAAAGGTTACTAAAGAGTATAATCAGATTGAAAACGATAAAACGAGAAAAGGTAAGAAACTTTAAAGATAAAAAGAAACAGCTGCATGAAAAAAAATCCAAAACTAAAGAGAGGAAAAAACAATTACACTTTTATGTGCATTTTTACTTTTAGTATTCATAAATATAGTAGATAAAAATTAAGACAGTAAATATGTTAATGATGAGGGGAAAAAAGGATTAAAACAAATAAAAAATGTAAACTAATAAAAGTGTTTAAAAAAATTTAAAAAAACGTTTAATTAGCGTTAATAATAGTTAGAAAGTTATAAATTTATGAAAATAATTAATCTTGTTAATTAATTAACTATTTTTAACTTTAAATAATTATTTAACTTTGTCTTATAAAAATAAAAAGTATTTAATAATAAAAATAACAAACACGCCTTGGTGTAAAAGGAAAACAAGTTTTGAAACAACTAGCGTTAAGGCGATCCTAAGATTTGTGTATTTACAGACACAGGCAAAGGGAGTCTCTTTTTCATTAAGACATCTTAAGTGTGACTTTCAATGTATTTTTAAGATGGATCTTAATCAAAAGAAATTCTCAGCCAGTATTAACAAAACTCCACTTTTAGCATTAGATTAAATTTTAGAATGTTGAGATTATGAAAATGTGCTATAATTAAAGTGAAATTTTCCTTTTCATTGATTTCTAAAATGCTGGAATATCAAAGGTTTATGGTTTATATATTATTAAACATGCTAATATACATGTATTTATTTTAAATATGCCTATAATTTGGATATTTATTTAAAATGAATATTATAATTTTCATTTATTTACCATACTCACTACCTGACAATACTTTAGATATAAAATTAAGATGAAAAAGTCTAAACCATTGGACATTAATGTTTTTTCCAAAACTCCATACGTGTAAATAAATCCAAAAACATTTAAATTATATTCTTTCAATAGGAAGAGAAGATAAATCATAGAGAAAAAAATGCAGGTTCTATACATTTTGTAATTAGCAATGTTCAGATAACAGTATTACTTATATAAAACAATAATATCCCTTACCAACCCATCTCATTATCAATTATTTTTTTCTCCTGATATCAATCCAAAACAGTGTCACATGCACATGAAAAATATTTAAATTTAAATATTTTCGCTTATCTAAATAAATTGGAATTCAAGTTTAAGCAAAAATTTTATTTTATTATAACTTAATTATTTTCTAACATCTCCCTTTATTTTTTTAAATATAATTAAATATTTGGTGAATAACCCCGTATTATTAGAACATTAAGCAAAACTATAGTATAATTTTTGCATTCATAATATTTTGTACAAAAATAATACTCTCATGCCTCTGTAAAAAGAAAATGAAAAACACGTTTCATTGCTTAAAAATAAAATAATAGGCATTTTCACCTTTTAAAGCATCAGTGTCAGTCAAACAGCAACACGTGTCAAGTGATGCTGAGTGTGATGATAAATATGAAGGAGAAAGCTCAATTATAACTAACATGGTCATGTATGGATGCATCATGCATGTTTTCTGGTATAATAAAACAATTTTGTACCAGTATTGTTCTAAAGAATGCAACCCTAAAATTCATAGTTTTGAAAATAGCATCACCTTCAATAATTTTTAATTTTATTTATATATAGTAAATTATTTTTTTGCAATATAGAAAATATATTTTTATTTCAAACAATAAATAAATATTTTAAATATACAAATTCTATTGTACTAATAAATAGTTTTAACTTATAAAATATATTTTAAATTTAGAATAAATCATTCATGTTCCAGTATAAAATTATTTTGACTAAACGGTAAAATTTAATTTAGGAACGATGATAAAAAAATGTAAGTTTTAAAAAATAAGATGTTAGTAAAAACATTTAAGAGTGTTCTCAATAAGGAAAAATTACTAAAAGAACTCATAGATGCTCTAACTCAGTATAGTTATTCGTGTATATAATTTTTATTTTCCATTTATCAGAATGTATCATTTTTTTTCAAATTAAATACCATTGTTTTCTTAAAAATATAAGCTAAAATTCTAGCTTGTATATTTAAAGATATGTGAATAAATTAAATTATAACCTTGTAAATGAAAATATTTATCAGGGAGGTGTTTTAGGAGCTATTGTTCAATAAGATTTTTTTTTTCAATGAAAAAAATTTTAGAATACTTTTTCTTAACCTCTTAATATTTTCGACCTATCAATATTACTAAATTAAATTTCAATGTTTTTGTGAAATAAATTATCAATGATTTTTTTATCATAGTGCCAGAATATAATTTATGTGTTCAAGATAATTATTTATTCTAATATAATTTATACATTAAATAATATTGATTTTTTATATTGTAAATCTTAGAGACATATAATAAAGGTTAGTTCCTACATTATACACTAAAATACTATAGATTTTACACGAAAAAACATAATTATTAATTGTAATTTATAAAAAAATATTTATATTTTATATTATAATACTAAAATACTTGCTGTTAAATAAAGTAAGTTTCGGATAATCAGCAAAAAAGAATTTTCCTTGACACGTATTTCACTTGTTTTTTTTTGTTTGATATATTAATTTTCTTTTTTACACAGGATTTTTTTTTTCTCTTTATACCTATTCAATTAAAACATAATTTTTTATTTTTAATATATATTTAAAATTTCCATGTATCTTTAATTTTCTCTCTGTAAAATGAGAGAGAGAGAAAAAAAAAGGTGCATATGCTTAGCTGGGCCAGTAATTCAGATTAAGAAAGCACTAACAAAAAGTTTATGGATAATTATGATTTTTAATTTGATTTAACAAAACAAAGTGTCAAAGTCCAGGTCAGTTATATCAGTAGTTTGCTTAATTTTGTGATGACATGTGATGTTAAGCATTTAAATTTAAATTTCTATTTAAAAATAGTAATTAAATTTAATTAACGTTAAGAAATAATTTATTAGTTTCTGAATCTGGACTTGCTTTTGGGCTTTAACTTATTTGAGACTAAGAATGAATATTATATATAGATAGTAGGAGCTCAAATGGTAATTTTTAATATGATAACTATTTTTTTTAAAAAAATCAAATGATAATTTATTAGTATTTTTTTCATAATTTTTATATATTTTTATACTTTACAGTCCATCATGACATAATAAAGACTTACTTGAATGGACACGACTAAATTTTTATTTATGTTTCGTGGCAATGAATTACTGTGACCAAATAATATATATATAACTTTGGTCATGTTATTAAAATAATTAAATTTTATTTGTTAAATTTATATGATTGGACAAGTGTTCTGATTAAACTTTTACGAACATTCTGTCACTTTATAAAATGTTGGTAATCTAATTGCGTTTCACTGCTTTTTATCACATGACATGCAGAATGTTTCTAAAAGTTTAATCATAACATCATTTCTTTCTTCTCCAAAAGATAAACAGGGATGTAAACAATTAAGTAGAAATAAACCAAAAATATATATATGAATATTGAAAGTGAATGGAGGAAAATTTCTTCTGAACATGACTTCAAGGAAGGTGAAAAGATTGTGTGAGAAGCTACCAAACAATAGTGTAAAAGTTTACAAGGAATGGTGGACAATGTTTGATGTTTATAATTGCGTTTTTCATTTACTTTGATTAAAGTGGAAGAAGACTTTTTTTTTTTCTAAATTAATGTTGATATTGTTATGTTTGAAAAAATATATTTGTATACGTTTTATCTTTCAGATACTATTAGTGGTTATATATTTATATGTTTATTGTAATTTTTGTTATCGTAACTACCGCAAAAGTTTGTTTACCTCAAATTATGTTTTTCTTCAATCGTACGATTGTTGACTTGTACAATGACATATCGGTTGGGTTGAAAACACGTCCCCACCGTCAAATCAAATCCAAAAGTCGAGCTCATAGGTTAACATGGATTAAAATTATGGCAAAAACTTCCTGCACCCCATCACTTTTAATTTGCACCTTATGATCTTTTCAAAAATTCTAAAAATACTCATTAAACAAAATTAAATTCTGAAAAAATAGTTTTCGGAAATACATTTTAAATTTTTTTTTCGAGATACAAAATTTGATATTTTGGAAGATACTTTTTAGAAATATTCTGAAAAACATTTTTCAAAATATAAAATTCGTATTTCAGAAAAAGCTTGTGAAATATATTTTCGGAAAGTATTTTTTCAGAATATAAAATTTACATTCTGAAAAATAATTTATGAAATTTTCTGAAAGTTAAAGATAATGATATTTTACTATTTTCCTGTACGTGATGGAGTGTATGTCATATTTCATGTGTGTAAAAAGTTTTTGTCTAAAATAATTAGTTTTATATGGATTTAGGATTTAAGACATATATTGGTTTTATACGGACTTTGGCCTCTACTGCAATGATGAAGCTAACTTTCAGATCTTATAAATATAAAGACGATTTAATAATATGAGATATGATCTAAAACACTTGACTACTCAAATCGATAACTTACTTGAATGTCAAATTACTTGTAGAAATCTTTTTCAGTACTAAAGATACCAAGATGAGTATCGGACGACTAAAGAGAGAGAAATTAACCGATCAAAAACAGTTGAAAGATATTTGACTTTCCTGTAGAAACACCACACAAAGCTTAATATTTATATATTTGATATTTAAATATGTAAACCTTTAATTTCTTATCACATTTAAATATAACTTATGGAAACTTTTTATTATCATAATTAAATATTTGATGTTTAAATATGAAAATCTTTCCTACAATATTCCTTGATATTATCGTGGCGTGTATTAGAAGTCTATGTCTACATAAATCCAATATTTTTTTAATTTTGATTAGGACATTGATTAATCTAAGTTAACCAATGTGAGATATTTACTTGGCAATAGTCATAATTAGTAATAAAGTTAGAAAAGTTATTTTCAATATCAGGTGAATTCTGAAATTTATTTTGAAAAGTTACAAAAGTTTGCTTGGTACTACCGTTTGCGACGATATTAACGATGGTGGATACGATTCAGTGGAGACTGCTTTTGTTTCGGTGGCTGTGAAACATCGTTACAAGGAACGCACTTTTCAAGCTTGGGATATTCAACCTTAGAATTGTTTACAATCATTTGGGATAAATATCTTCAACACCCATCTTCGGGAGCTATGTCTTTTGTATTTTATTGTACATAAAAGTGAGACAGAAAAATAATAGAAATTATAAAGTATCTATTACCTATTAATTCAAAATATTCTTTTTTCTATGTATGTTAGGGTCATTTGGCACCATCTTCCACAGATTGTACCCAATCATTAATTCCTTGCCCCTTCTTATTTATGAGCGTAGACGCTCTAAAATCTGGGCTTGGTCATCTGTGTTTTGTGGCTAGACTTTGAGGACCTAAGTTAGGCTCTATCGTATTGTAATGAACGTAGGAAGTTATGTTTGAAAATGGTTTCCTTTCATCTGCTACAGCTAGCTTGTTTAGCACAAAATATGATGAATGACGATAGGTTACGTAATGAAATAGTTTGAATTAAATTAAGGTTATTTCTGATGATATTATTGAAGATCGTAGATTCACTTAAAAATAAGATTTTTCAAAAATATATAAGTAAATATAAATTTCATTTTACAAACCGATTGATTAATTTCTTTTTCATAATTAAACGGACAACAATCATATGAAAATTTGTATCTATCTAAACATAATGTGATTGGAGAAAATAAAACACATTGTTAGGTGTTTTTTTACTAAAATATATATTAAGTATAAAGAGTTTTTTTTAAGTAAATATATATATAATAAAAAATAATATATATATATATATATATATATATATATATATATATATATATATATAATGTGTGCACTGCTTTTTAAGTAAATATTTCACTTTTCTTTTTTAAGGGAAAGAGAAAAAAAAAAGCTGGTTGTCTGTGTATCAATTCTTTATATACCTAACTTTTTTCATTTTTCTCTATGTTTTTTATAAGCACTAATGCATAATTTTTTACAATTTGATCCTTAAAACTTGTTGTTAAAAGAAGAAAATCAAACGCGTAGGCATTCAAAATCTTATACTAATGCATAATATTCAAAATCTTATACTAATCGAAGAGAGATTTAGACACTTCAAATACCAAAACTTCTGTAAGTAATCGTTTTCCAAACACCAACCACCAACCATCCATTGATGAACATTCAAACACTCGAGACTCGTACTTAAAAGACAACGGTTAAAGAAATAGAACCAAACATTTAGTTATTCCATATTGAATGGGGCTAAGACATTCCTTGAGTCTATATCACTTTTTTTTATTACATCATAATACCTACATTCATCTCTCATCAAGTTATAGCATTTTGAAATGTCCGAATATATTTTTCCTTTTAGTTTTCAGGGATTGGTCCCTTTTCTCAAAGTTAGGTGATGAAGATGGCCCCAAAATAGCAAATCACGTGCATATATTATACTACTGTATGCTTGGTGACATTCAACTTCTCTCGGATAGATAACAAAATTATTACCTGTCTTCAATAATTTAGGTGTTTTAGAACAAGTTGTTAGAGTTCAATTATTGCGAACCGGATTCTTCTTTTAAGAGCACGTTCAGGGACTTTACCAAGAACACACACTCTCAAAGGAAAAAAAAAAATGATTAGGCAGACTAGACAAGTATAAGATAACTCAATTAGCTTTTCTTTTAGTAATTTTAATAATCAGTTATATAAAATTACTATATATATAACTCTTTTATTAATAATCTGGGCTTTGTTTTTTATAAAAAAAATGAAAATGTATTTTACATTACTATTTACGTTTTATAGAAAGAGAAGAAATTAGTAATAAATAGGTAAATGAATAAGATTCATAATGTTGAAAATAGGCTTTAAACCTAAAATGATGTCGGGTTGACCTTCTAATTAGGTGATGAAAAATCATGGTAACCTGTCTAATCTCCATCACAAGTGCCATATGAAAAAGTAGGAAGTACAGACATATAATGACAAGAAGAACAGAAAGAAAGGATGAAGATGGGTGCATTGGTAGAGAAGGAATAGCAAAGAAAGAGTAGAAGACAGAGAGACATGCATATAGCAGAAAGAGAAGAGAAGAGAAGAAGGTTACGTACGAAGGTTGGTTGGAGTAGTCGAGAAGTTTGGCTCTGGGGGAGAAGACTATGAGAGCCACATCAGCATCGCAAAGCACAGAGATCTCGCGGGCTTTCTTCAGCAAACCAGACCTTCTCTTTGAGAAGGAGACTTGCCTGTTGATCTTGTTCTCGATCCTCTTCAACTCCACTCTTCCCCTCCCCATTAACCTTCAACCTTCTCTTCCTCAATTACCTCACTGCTATCAATTTCAATCGGATGAGGAAGAATGTGAGAGGGAGACGCCAGGCAGAGGAAAGAGACAAGTTCTCCATTCTTTATTGGAAAACGCAAATATCTTTGGTGGGTATTTGGTATATACTATTTTAGTGTATAAGTATTGGGGAAAGACAAAAAAGAAAAGCCTCTCATCAGATCTACAACCTGGTTTTCCAAACCTTGGTGGTTTCGTCAAATACGTTGTCGAGTTACCATTGGTCGGAGACCCTGTCGTCTGGCTGGTCCCCGCCCTTTCTTCTACGCGCTCACACTTCTTATACCAGTGCTCGACTCTTCTATCCCAAAAGTATTTAAGTTTTTTTTTTTTTTTATTTGAATATGGTTTTAACTAAATTATTTACTATATATTTTTTTCACTTTTCTATTTTTTAAATAATTTTTATATGCATAATAAAAACATTAATAAGGGTATAATTAAAAAATGCATTATTTTAAAATTTTAAAAAATGACAGATAAAAAAGATCAAATTTTCCTTAAAAGAAAGAGTGACTATTATAAAAAAAACTGAGAATGTAGCATCACCAAGTAAAATTAATGTAGCCTATCATAGGTTACTTTAGCATTCTTAAATTAAAATTAATTTAAGGTTATAATTCAACAATATGAAATTCAATTTATGTTTAGTCAATGGAAAATTCTAATTAGTGAATTAGTAGTGTGAAAATTTTAGTTATGTTTATACATATATTGTAATTTGTGTTTTATTCATTCAGTTTTTTTTTTTTTTTAAGAATGGATGTGAGTCTAGAAATAAAGGTTTCTACAGTCTTTTTTACTTTGACATTAAGGATTTTATACTAGAGAACTTCCTATTTATAGGTGAGGTTAGAGTCACTATAATCAATTATATTATTTTAAGTAACTTCTAATTGAATTGATAGTTAATTGTGAAAATGTTCTTTTGATATGATAAAGTTTGTGTATTTTATACTATTTCGTATTTGAGTTATTTATAGGATAGTAACTATATAAGTTAGATATAAGATATAAAAAAGCATCATTATATTTGAGTCAATTATGTAAATATATGATTGGAAAGGTATTAGTTGATATGTGCGATATTTGTGTGTTTTTATATTTATCCAGCCTTCTTACACATATTTTTAAAATAGGTGAAATATACTTCTCATTGATGTTATTTATTTGAGTTGAACACTGCTTTAATATTCTTCTTATGACAACTTTTCCTGTTTCAAATGTCATTTTCCATAATTAGCATTCGTAATAAATATTATAAAAAAATCAATAAAATTGTGCTGTAGATACCACATATTGGTTTTGCCATTTTGCAATTCATTTGGCTTCCACAAAAATTGTTATTTACAATTATAATTAGTTTAGAATATTATCAAAATTACGGGGTCTACCTAATACGGTAACATCAGTACTGTTCTTTATAATCATAAGCGTTTAACGGGATACTTAAGATTAACATTATATTTTGTTCTATTTTAAATAACCAATAAAATGTCTCTGGATGAAATATGTAAAAATACAAAAACAATTAAGAAAAATGTTCTATTTTATTTACCAAACCCAAAATTGTTCTCATTCTAAAATTATCAAATGCAGTATAATATTTTTATTTACTGTCAAAAACCAATTTAGTTTATAAAATAATAATAATAATAATAAAATTAGTCTTTAAAGTTAACAAAACAGTAAAATAAATTTTGAAATCATTTTATTTGTCCAATACTTTTGTATTTTTTTTTTCTTGGATGTACCCATTAGAGAGATATGTCATAGCAATCCCAAAAGTTAAAACTTTTTTTAAAAAAAATAAATATTACAAAAGAAAAAAAAATAAAAAACACTATTATGTCATCATTTATAATATTTATTATAAAATTATAATATGTTGAGTATACTACTTTACAAATTGATTTTATAAAATAGTAATATTTTAAATGAGAATATAGCTTGCACATTAAAATTGATTTATTATGTATTTTTAAATAAATATAGAATATATCTTAAACAATATAAGGACTAAAATATTTGTTTCAATCAATTTTGTTTATTATTTTGAAGGCTAAAATTATTTCCTGAAACTCAACACCTGCAGTAGCATTATTAGAGTTCAAACCCGTGTTTCTAATTGAAAATTACTCGGACACTTATGGTATCAATTAGGCCTTTTTAATCAATAACATGAATTAAATTGAGATGATCCATAATTTCAGGAATTATTTTATCTTTTATTTTATTTTATTTCAGAGTCCAATTTAATGATAATCTTAAAGAATAAATTGGTTTTTTTTTAATATTGTTAATAATAAAAATAAATTAAATTGTAAAAATGTATGTTTACTTTTAAAATAGTTAAAAGCGATTTAATTGATGAAAAATCAATTTAGTATCTATTAGTGAACCTTATTTTCTTCTGTGTCAATTACAGAAACTATAAGAAAATAAAAACTGCATTCAGTAAAATAATTAATTAAATATAAATATTGATTTTATTTTTCACTGGAGTTTAAAAATGTGTAAATTAGAAAATAATACATAATAACATTAATACATTTTACTGTAAAGATTAAGAATTTATTTTTAAAAAATATTGTCGGTATAGATAACTATTAAATTTATCTTTACAAATTTTCGATTAACAGTTATATATGACTTGCATCTCGGTTTTAAAATGCACTTTTTCGTATTGCGTTGAGAATAACAATTTTTTACAAACTTAGAAAAATATTATCTTTTATGAAAATTTAGTTCTAAATAAAATCAACTTTATAATATGATGTAAAATTAAATTTAAGAAGACTCCCCCATGCAACTAATATTTCTATAATTATTGAAGACACTGAAAAGCATGTTTGGAAAAGAAGCAGCAAAGACATGCATGGTTTAGAATGTGCTGTGCTATTTTAGTGGCCTGGACTTTTCTTCCTGTACTCCACACAATTACAGACAATCAATGTTAAAAGAACAATTATAATATATAAAATTTCCAATATTCTCTTCGTCTTGAGGTGGTAATAGCAAGAGAGGGTGCCATTAGCAGGTCGTTTACAGTAATTCCGATAAAAGTGGGGTCATTAGGCAGAATTCAAAGGTGGTCTATGGTTGTGTTTGGTTAGACTGATTTGAGGGAATTTACTATTTAAGAGGATGAATTTGAGTGGATGAAGGTTGTTTAGTTGACCTGATTTGGGAGGATAAAGAAATTGGAAATTACAAAATAGCCCTTGTAAATGAAGTGAAAATTACGAAATACTCTTGACTTTTAAAATTACAAAACACTCCTTTAAGTGGGTTTAGGATTTGCCATGTGCACTGTAGCATGCTCATAGGTGCAACTTTGGACGAATTCTTCTTCCACCCCAATACCCCCGTCCTGCACCTCCATAGTTTAGTGAAAAATACAAACATGTCCTTAAATAATAAATGTTAAAAGACTAAAATACCCTCTACCACCACTGACCTCCTTAACCACTCTTATCCAATTCATTATCCCTTTGCTTGCATCCGATTCATTGCTTTACTGTAGCATCTGGTATCTGTTTTTCATCTTCAACGTCAACAAAAGTGATATGTGCGTGTGGGTGAGAGTCTGCAACATTCGTATCGCAGATCTGGGAGGAGAAGCTGCGTATTTGCTTCAATCTGAATTAAAGCTTTAAATAAGTGAAAAGTAAAAAAAAAATTATGTTTATTAACAATTTGTGAGTGGTATTGATGATTAGGGTAGTTAATTTGATGATTGGGTTGCCATCGACGGTGAACCTGTATCGGAGAAGATGAACTTCATATGAACCGGATGGGGTGCCATCCGGTTTACATTTTGAAAAAAATTGTAAACCGGATGGAGGGCATCCGGTTCAATAATTTTTTTTTTTTAAAACAGAAGGTCATTTTGGTCATTTTCACAGGGACAATTTTGACATTTTTAAAACTTATAGAGGTGCAGGACGAGGGTATTGGGGTGCAGAAAGAATCCGACGCAACTTTGTGTAGCATATTCCTTTGAAATTTTGAGCATATTGACCCAAGTCACATGAACTCTTTTCACTTAATTTTATCACACTAAAATAATTAGAAAAATGTAAAGAAAGTATAAATTATAAACAAGAAACAATTATTAGCATTACTGTATATTTATTGTAACAATATATATATTATATATGAAAAATAAATTGATTTATACATAATTCATCAAATAATTGATTCCAATAATTATATATATATATATATATATATATATATATATATATATATTTTTTTTTTTTTTTTTTTTTTTTTTATTTTTTTTTTTTTTTTTTTTTTTTTTTTTTTT
>Ga0099824_1007672_pt1 | contig 14167 bp, 3 predicted proteins | sample SiratrowhiteBW_FD_76837 | JGI IMG/M metagenome (GOLD analysis project Ga0099824, IMG submission 76837) | Root nodule microbial communities of legume samples collected from California, USA - Siratro white BW | ecosystem: Host-associated > Plants > Roots > Nodule | place: USA: California...
CTGAAAAGGGCTATAAAACAAAAATAAACTCTTAAAAAAGGCCAAGAATCACCATTTAGGAGAACTAGGAGCTTGCAAAAAGTGAAGTGTTGTGACTAAAATCAGATGGGATACCTTTGAAATTAGCAAACATTTGTTATTATTATAGTATCAGATACACAAGAATTAGGAACTTTGGATTGATTTCACAATGGGCACAAAGAACAAGATTTTTATATATTATTTTCCACAATAATTACAAATAACATGTTTTAGTAGTATTTTGGTGAGCTACAGAGGTTTCTCTGACAGAGTAATTATATTCAGGGGAAGCAAAAAGAATGCTATCAGCTGCAACAATCTTCTGGTGAAAAGCTTAAACTGCTGATCGATAAGTGTTGTCTATCTCAAGATCTGTATTTAGAAAGGGCAACGACGAAGTATCAACATACTATATCTAAAGTCCTACACTGCTTTCTTTGATCAGTTCAATCGCTATCAAAATAAACTAAAATATATTAAAGTTTCAAACATAACATATAGAAAGCATCTAAAAATGAAAAGCTACTAAACATTTCATTAAGCGATTTAAAAAATATACTAAAGAAGTTAACTAAGAAAAATTAGAATAATACATCAGAAATAAGTTTCGGAAAAATCTACATATTTTGAAAGATATCTTTCTGAAACCAATATTTGAGAAAATATTTTTATAAAAAGATGGAGGGAAGGTGCGAATAGAAAAAGAAATAAATAAAAGTGTTTGAGATACATAGAAAAAGCAAGCTGAGGCCAAGTTATCGAGTCGAAGGTGGACCTTTCGGTTGAATGGTAAGGGTATTGTGATTGCTAGGGCACAACGTCGGAAGACGGTGATTCTGAGCATGAATGAAGAACCACTTCGCTTTGCATTCGCACCGGTCTCTGTCGCATTCCCATTCCCATTCCCTTTTCGTTACCTTATATGTGATCTAAATTTCTTCATTTTTTCAATTTTCTTTAATTCACTCATAAATTCAACATTCAAATTGTTGTTCCTAGAATCCATATTCTATTTTCAAAATAAATTAAAAATCATAACAAATGAATAAAGTTAGAGTGTGTGTTAGAAACCAATTGGCACGAACAAGGCCTCTATTGTAAGACCCTTTTATGAAGAAACCAACCCTAAGGGACGAAGAAGGAACCACGCCACCACCGTGGGTCCGAAGGGGTCGGGCTCGGGAATGAACCTTACGGCGGCGTTGGCGCCGGAGGGGCAGTTGCGGAAATCTTGATGCGGCTGTTGGAGGAGACGGAGGGTTGTGGGGATGCGACGGTGGGCAATGATTCGGTGTGCTTTAGGTTACCATTTTGGAGAAGAAATTGGGAGAGTGTTGTAGAGAAGATGAGAGGGAACTGAAAGTCGAAGGATTTTTGGAGGGAATGTTTAAGTGAGCTAAAACATTCCTTTTTTATATTTTAATTATTTTTAAATTTTTTATTTTATCTATGGACTAAGTATGTTATCCACTGCAGCATGTTTTCCCACCATCTAATATCTGTAGGTAATATATTTCTTTTTTATTTTCTCTATCTTTTAGGAGTAATGACATTACCCACGGAATTATCCATAGATAAACTCAATTTACATACAGAAAAAAGTTTGTGGGTAATTATCCGTGGGAAAAATGACTTTTTCTTGTAGTAATTAAGTATAGTATTATATTTTATGAGTAGTTAAGAAAATAAAGTATAAAGTATGTTTGTTGAAAACATATCACTCAAAGGGTATTTAGATCTTGTCTTTGAATAACTTTGAGAGGGTATGAAAGTCCCCTAGGTTCAAATTACCTATGGAGTATAAATATTAGGAATTCATTCCATAGAAGAGAGGAATACCTTTTAGAATGTTTGAGCTGAATGTTATGTCAATATGACAAAAAAATAAAAGTTAAAGAGAGTTTTATAGACAAGCACACCTTACTATTTTTTGAGTTAGATTCAATTACTTATTTATATTTGAGATACAATTTCGTTTATTGCTTTTGAAACACCAACTTATGAAATACAGGCTCATTTACTTTATTTCACGTTACCACTCACTAAATTAATCTTTCATAGTCTTACATATTCCAAATGGATAGGTTTAGAAGTGAATTACACATTTCAAAGTATGAAGCAACTTTTGAGTTCGGTACAACTTCTAAGTTGATCAGTTACTCTTATATAAATATTTTTGTATATTTCCTTTTGCAAATTTATATGTACAATTATATAGTTTATCTTTTAGTTTTGCACTTTTAATAGAGGAACATTAACGTATAACATGTATAATGTAAGGTGAATGTTCCTTTTTAGAAAATTTTATTATTCACATTTGTTATTATGTATTTTATTTCCATATATCTCTAGGGTTTTACATTTATGAGATCAAAGAACATCCTTCCTTGAACTATGGATAGTGAAATTTGTTCTTAATCGAGTATTTTCAACTTTGCATTTAATTATATATTAAGCTTGATCAACTTATTATGTGGAAGCATAAGTTGATAGTTATGGCTAGACATGGTTGAAGACTAGATGCTTTTAATGTCTCAAGAGTTTGATAAAGAGCTTATAAAGATGATGCCCAATAGTATGGGGAAATAAAATCAAGCAACAACATATTTGGTTGACCATTTCACTAGAGGAATCAATCATTAAATTTGCGAGAATGCAACCTTTGGAAAAGGGGGTACTAGTGAAAGATTCTCAAAGTTTAAGAAGAAATCATGCCTCAAATTAGTGGTCTTAGATCAAAGCTCAACAGACCTGTTAATTGGTTTTGATTATTTTCTTAACAATAAAGTGTAAAATAGAATTTTATAAGCATTAAGTCTTTTTAGATGCAAATTGGATTAATAGATGCAAACTTATATGTTCCTTGCTTATATACTTCATCTGATAAGCTTTTTGCTTGGACAAATGAAGTTGATACATAGTTTTAACATTCATAATACACGACGAAGACTTCTAAATATTTATTCTATGTTTATGGGGATTTCATATTGAAGTGTCTACATTAAGATCTCTTAAAGCTAATCCACAAAAAAAAAAAAAATTCTAAGAAAGCAGAATGATAGTCCTGTGAATTGAGTGTGGTGTGTTAGGCTCTATACTTTACTCAAAGGTGGAAAGAGGTTACCTATGCTAGGCTTGATAAGTCATGTGTGTATTAAAGGAGCTAAGTAAAGAAGCCATAAACATTTAATGTTGTATGGAACCTATTTAATATGCCTTCATGTTGGGACATGGATAGACAAGACAAAGAAGGTGAACATCACACAACCTCATAACAACTCTAAAGGCACTTGCAATGACTTTTTTCTTCTCAACTCGACATAAAGAATACCTCTTTGAAGAAGAAATGTTGACTATGATGATAATGTAAGGGCTATTAATGTTCTTGTGTTTTCAAGCAATCCTTTTAGTCTTCAATTTATGAGAAAGAACATTAGAAAAGCATATCTAATATTTCATTAATATTAGCACATTAACTTTCTTTTAGTGAGTAAAACTCGTGATCATTCAGATCAAAACCTTTTGTTCTTCAAAGTGTTTTAGCTAAGAATGCAAGTCCAAAGAACATGTTGAGGAAAAACCCAACAACCTATAGTTTTGATTAAGTGTTAAAAACACCTAAGCTAAAACATGATCATGCATCATTTATCAGATGATTGATGTTTAGCAATAGATTATGCAAAATGCAAGTGTTGTGTTAGTTAGACGAAACAACACTATGTAGTATTTTCTTACAACTGTTAGGGCACATAAAAAAGTATATGAAATGCACATATATAAGAGTATACACATATAAAATACTATGCAATATTCTCTTATTTCTAATAGGACATATATAAAGATAAAATGAAACATGCATAAACCATAAGATGATGCATGCATATATTAAGTTGATATAGTACTTCAATAAATATCTATACGATTACTTTGTGTTGTAGAAAATGTCCACTACCATTTGTTTGACCAAAAAGATCTGTTCAAGAACAATAAAAGTTAGACGATCTTGGAGTTCGAGCAAAAGTTGCTTTCTTCATCAACTTCCTAATACATCTTCAACTCTGGCCCATCTATCTACTATGTACGATGTGTAATTTTGTCATGAGACGGTAGAAAAGGCTTTCCTATCGAGAGAGGCATGTACTCCTAGTATTTGGGATGATGTGTAAAGAAGAAGAACATTTAAAGTTACAATTAATGCAACAAATCGACAAAATGGTGAAAGGACATCAAAAGAATTGAAGCTACTCAACGAATAGAAACAATATCTCAACAGATCTCCTTTCAACACCTATATAAAGCCTTCCATCAAGAAGAAGAAAAATAAGCAGAGGTTACACTATGTAGAAATGTTGTTAAAATTAGCTCTAAAGTTGAGAGTAGAGAATTTGCCATATTCATGGATCAAAAAGAGTTGTCAGAAGAACACTGAGAGTGTTCATTCATTCACTTAGGAGAGTGAACTTACAACTCGTATTCATCAAAAGACGTAAACCCTCCATAGAGTGCAAGATGATTAGTACTAGGAGAGAAAGCTTAATCCATTATATTTGTCGAGAGATGCAAAAACTCTCTAATAGTCAGACTCAATGATCTTCAATTTAATAGATTATTCAAGTCTTTAGTTTTCTTACATTAACTAGGAGTAACCAAAGAGTAAAGAATACTAAGCTAAACAAGGAGTGACTTGTGGAAAGAATAACCTTTAATGAGGTCAACTAGGAATGATTGTGATCTGAAAGAATACTCAAAATTAGTCAAGAGTGGCTTGAGTAAAGAATACTGAAGGGGTTAGTCAAGAGTGGTTATGAGCCCAAGAATACTTAAGTCAGAATGACTAGAGTAAATAATACTTAAAGGGTTAGTCAGAAGCGATTACGAACCAAAGAATACTAGAGTGTACTTTGCAATAATAGTCTGTCTAGTTAAACTTAGTCTGCTGACCAAAGAATTGGATGTAATTTGTTGAGATAAATGAACCAATATAATTGTCATGTATACTTTCTCTCTTCTTTATCTCCTTTACATACTTTAAGTGACTGTAATAATACATATTAAAAATCTTTTTATTAAAGTATTTTTAGATGAAGTATTTAAATCTAACATGTAGTGGAGTGTCAGATGTAAGAAGTATAATATGGTGTAAGAAGTATAATATGATCGCTTGTCAATTCAAATTAAAAAATACATTAATCAAGTGTTTCAGTTGAAATAAGATCGTCTACAAAATATGTTATGAAGTACTGAGATTACATCTTTTATATTTTATTAGATGCAACTTGTTAAAAATAATTTATACAAACACATGTCATTAAGTCAATATGTTTTTAACCCAGTTCGATATGTTAATGACAAAAATTGTAAACAACATGAATTAAATGAAATCATATAATTTCTTAAAGTAAAGAAAAAAGAAATATAATAGAAACTAGTTAAAACTATTGACTGAATTTAAATTTGCAGAAAATGTAAATTGCAAAAAAACTAAAGGTGCATAAAATTAAATTGCAAGAAATCTAAAGTGTTAGAAATGTAAAGAGCAGAAAACTAAAGTGTAGAAAATTAAAGTACATAACAGTAAAGAAATTGCAGAATTGAGAATGTAAAAAGAATGTAAGACAAACAACATAGAAGAGAAATAGGAAAAGGAAAGAACATGAAGAACTCGAATGGGTAAAACTAAAAATTAAAAAGCATACAACAATTAAAAACTATATAAACTAACAACTAAAGTTTCCTAACTACTAAATCATCTAAGTGATAAGTATGTGTTGAACCTGTCTTAAGGTTCTTATATATAAGGTCTAACATGAGTTAACATGTGGGCCAAAGAAGCTTAAGTCAAAATAGACCTACTCTAGTGCTTCATATGAAATTATAAAATTGTTCTTTTACTTTAGATCGTCTAGTGATTTGAACGGTAAACTATTTACTAATCTGAAACTGATGCAACATGTAATGCTTATTTCTTTAAGTTCAAAAAATTTAATCTTCATGTTTCCAAAGTCTTCACTAAAGCTTGTAAAGTGAAAAATCAAATGCAGCCAGAATTAGTTAAAAAAAATCTTAAAAAATCATAACAAAACAATAGATTAGACAATCTATTTAAAATTCAGTAAAAAAATTATCTAAAAATGTAATATTTACATATTTATTTCCTATAAAAAATATAAATTTCTATTAAAAATGTAAAAATAAAAATAAAAATAAAAAACACTTCAAATATGCCATCAATTTATAAAATTGTGAACAAATAAGTGTTGAAAGGACTTAGCTTGCGAAAACGAGAAAGGTAAAAAAGGGACAACCTTGCAAGAAATTTTCTTTTACTATCTTTCTGGGACCCGTTTGGTATTTCCTCAAGTATATTTTGTTGAACCGTGCAGCTGAAAAAGGAAGTAACAAGGAAAAATCGCCAATGGAGAGTGATCCTGTGAAACTGAAAGTTCACCTAGTCACTGGCACTGACACGGCCGAGTTCAGGCTGCTGAGTGAGGCGTTGGGTCGGAGCTCAGTGGTGGGCCTGGACGCGGAGTGGAAGCCGGTACGGAAGTCGTTCCCGACGGTGTCGGTGCTCCAAATCGCGTGCGGTGACGGGGGCGTGTTTGTGTTAGACTTGTTGTCCCTTCCTCTCTCTTCACTGTCGGAACCGCTGCGAGAATTGCTGCTGTGCCCCGACATCTTGAAACTCGGATTCGGATTCAAGCAGGATTTGGCTTACTTGTCCTCCACTTTCTGCTCCCACGGCGGTTTCGACAAGGTCACACATTCGCACAAACAATGAGTGTAATATAATATAAATTAGGGTTAACTGTTTTTTTTTTTTTTTTTTCAAGGTTAACGTATTTCAAAAACTAAAGCAATGTGTGAAATGTGGAAAATTTTCAGAAACTACAAACACCACTGACCCTTGAGAATAAACATTTCTGTTCTGCTCCTGTTTTTTGTCAGAGAATTTCTTAATTGAATTGTGCATAGGTTGAGCCGTATTTGGATATCAGGAGTGTGTACAATCATCTGCAGCATAGTAAGAAGCATGCACCCAAGCAAAGTAAGAGCTTGTCAACAATTTGTGCGGAAGTATTGGGGTTTTCGCTCTCCAAGGTTTGTTTCGTAAGATATTCATTCAACCTTGGCATTTGTTCTACCTCTATGCCTATGCTTATTTGAGTTATTGTGTGGAATGTGATTCTTTTCTTTAGGTGAAATGGGTTTTCTGTTAGCATTTGGAGGAAGGTTCTATCAGTTGTTTTTTTTCTTGGATCTTCTCCTTTTAAAAGAATTGTACTGCTGCAAGCTTGTTGGTCCGTGTTGTTCTTTCTGTTCAGTGGTCAAATTTATATTTAATTTTGTTAGAGGCTTAAACATCCAGAAACAGGGCTGAAGAAATGAGTGGATTTAAATATCTGCCATCGCTGCTCAAACTGATGTTAGTCTGGCTTGAAGCGTGGACACTGAATAATTCATTTTTAGCTCATGATGAAATTCAGTTTTATTACGAAAAAGAATTATGTTGGCACGGATCAATCCTTGTACATGTTTGAGAACCAGTAATCTTCAAAGCTTAAGTAACTAGGTAGAGGCGTATAGATGGACTTGTATCTCTTAACTAGTACTTTATTCACGTCAGACACCAATGCATATTTGTATCAAAATTAAGTGCTTAATCCCTGTCAATGGTAGAATGATTTGTTCTATATCTATAAGATTCCAGGTTGTAATCTAAATAAGAATATTTTTCTTTTAGTTGGAGGCAAATCCCATTCTTGGATTCAATCACATGTTCTAGTAACAATTGTCAATTCCAGAATGATAATCACCCAAAGAATATTAATTCTTCTGATTAATGGGATGGTTTAAATTCTATCAGAATTAATTTTTAGTAGGCTATCTTCTGATAGAAGTGATAGGTGCATCTCAAATTTTGATTTTTAACTTGTCGTTTGATTTATATGGTTTCTGACAAAAAGGACATGTTTGGTCGCCTATTTGCAAGATTATATCAATCTGAATATCTTAGCTTTCAAAATGATTTCTGAAGATATTTGTTTGAGCACAAAACAAATAATGCAAGTCACAGATTTTTATTGACTTTTCATTAGCAATACTAGGATTGGCCCACAGTAGAAAGATACTTCTGTTCATATTGTCGAATTTAAATTGAAACATGATTTCTGTATTGGGACGTGAAAGGGAATTCTCTTGTTTGCTCAAGGATTTGTATGTCCTCCCTTGGAAGTTTAAGATTCAGAATGGGTCCAAATGGCATTTTCCAATTTCTATATCGTGTTAACCAAACTTATATCTGCTCTAGGAACTTCAATGTAGTGATTGGTCACATCGTCCCCTTACAGAAGAACAGATAAGATATGCAGCTATGGATGCTCATTGCTTGCTCGGCATATTTAAGGTCTTCCAGGAAAAGGTTGTCAAAGAAGGTTTGTAATCCCAGGAAATTTTATGGCACAAACTCTGGATAAATTACAAACTTGCCATTGTGTTATATTTCTTCTATTTTATGATTTGATTTTTTTTTTGTTTTATTGCTTTTTTGGATATTTGGTTGCTCAAGCTGACAACATAGTGTATTCTGATGCTGATAAGTACCCAAGCCCTTGGGAAACCCACACTCAAAAACAAGTTATTAAGGAGGGAGAACGAACACATAAATTTCTGCTAACATACTACTTGATGTGTTACTTGGGTACACATAATACTCAAGATTCATATTACTCTATGCTGAACTTGGGCACCCTGCAATACCCAAGTTTTACCCAAGTTTCTATTATATGCTACAAATTTGAATGTTGAAGGATACATGACATTCCACTTAGGCACCATGACAAAGTAATGAAATTTTCTTTCAAATGAACAAGTTAATGCAATGATTAAGTTGTTCAAATTTGGAAAGTAGGACTATGGCAATATGACTATTGATTTTGGGGCATGTATTTACACTTTTGGGAAAACTAGAGGAATCATAATCTAAGTATGATTAAATTAAACCTTTTGTTTTTTCTCTTTGGAGTGTCTTTATGGTATATGTCCCTTGCATGATAATCATCACTTAGATAGGGCTGTCGCAATGAGTTTTATAAAGTCTTTTTACATAAATTGTTTAGCTGTTCGTTTCTGGTACTTCGCATTATTTTATAGAAGAATTTCCACATAGGGATAGACATGGAGTCTTCTCATTATGTGGGTAATTCTTTCATAAGGTGTGAATTATTTGAGGATACTTCATTGTTGTACCTATAGATACATGTCAAAACATGTATACCAAGAAATGGATGGGAACCCTAGTGGAACAAAAGGGTCATACGACTATTTGGCTTTGATTTTGGGTCGAGTCCTATTTTTTAGCCAACAAATCGGCCTTCGAACCCTAGCTGCATTAGACGAGAAGGATTGACATGGTGCACGATCCCTCAATTCAATGAGCAACCTCACGATCTTGCAGCGAATTGCGCCTCCCCTGGTTCACCATCCGCATTAGCTCACAACATCCCCTGTTCTTGCAAGATTGTACGCTTATGTGAGTTTACTTGCGATTTTATCAGCATTGGGGTTGCTAAAGGTTGCTTGTGGTTTAAGGACCATTTGTGTTACCTCCTGAATCAGTTAGGATTTCTTCCCTTTTTGCGTGAATTCTGTTCTTCTCCATGGGTTGGGCACGCTGGGATAACTAGAACATATAAAAGATTAGAGATTGTTTTTTACTGCTATGTTATGAGGAAAGATGTGGAGTAGTTGATGGCTGGTTGTGCTACTTGTGAGCGGAATAAGTACCAAGTTCTGCAACTTGTTACTTTTAATTTCTTAGTCATGCATCCACATAAATAAACCTCATCTACATGCAACATATTGAATAAGTATGACAACTTTTGGGTTAAATAAACCTCATCTACATGCAACATATTGAATAAGTATGACAACTTTTGGGCCTTTAACCCATGTTTGTGAGAGAAGGAATAAATAAAAAGAAGGAAGATGAGCTGAGAATAAATGGGCTGAACATGGAAAATCAAGAAATAGAATGTATTCATACCAGAATGTCCACATGGCAAGAGGTCATTCAAGTGGAATACTCTGTCATGATGGGAAACATAGTGGAACACATGTTTATATGGTACGAGAGACTAGAAAAAGGGAGAACGAAAATTGGGTGAGGAATTAGCTAGGCATTTTCTATGGGGACAGCGATTGTGTCTTGCTCCTCTGGTTGTTATTCTTTGTGCATTGTTACTTTCTGTTTTGTACTGTTTTCTTTTTCTAAGCTGGAGTTATACTGTTGCTATAAAGGAGTTATTCTCCTTGAATATCAACTATTTCCTTTCATATAATACCACCAGTATCAGAAACTTTTCTATATTAATTTTAAAGCTTACTTATCCATTCGTTCCCTCTATTGTCTTTTTGTCTAATAGTAATTGATTTATTTGCTATTCTAACTTTGAAGCGTTATACAAAGAATTGTCATGACATTTTGTTGAATTCTTCACTGCAGGAGACTTGATTCCTGAGACTACGTTATTGTCTAATCCTGATGCAAGTCTTGGATTAAAAGAGCTATTCAGAAATCACGATATGAGTGAAAAAGTCCTAAGAGCACATTTTTCTGAAGCTTTAGCAATTGTCGAAGCCACAACTTGTTCCGATGTTGCTTGTATGATACCTTTAGCCGGGGGAATGATCCAAAAGTCATCATATTGGGTTACTATGCCAATGGATGAAGTTTTGTTGAAAGTAGTAAAAAAGTATGGTGATAGGATCTTGCTAAAGGAGTCAGACAAAAAGCCCAAAAGCTCAAAAAAGAAAGGGAAGAAGCATTCACTAATTAATAGGATTAGCAAAGAAAATCACTTTGAGAAGTTTGATGAGTGGCAAGGTACCCCACCATGGGATCCTTTGGAGGGGGGGAATGGATATCCAAAGTTCCTTTGCGATGTAATGGTAAGTGTCTTAATTACGAAAATCTGATGTTCCCTTTCTTCCTATATTATGTTTAGCCATAGGATTTTTAGAAATTTTGTTAATTCAATCATCTGTGTTGCACGGAAGAAATGAGGCTTCCTCGTCATCCGTTCTTGTATACCCCTTTTCTGGACTTCTTTTTTATGAATATTTTATGCACCTTTTTTTATCCACAAAAAAAGGGTTTTATTTTATTGTAGGATGAATGTGCATAAAATAAAAATGTGAGCATGAATTTGTGAGGAATTTACTCAGGTTGAAGGCTTGGCAAAACATTTAAGATGCGTTGGGATAGATGCTGCAATTCCTTATTCAAAGAAGCCTGAACCAAGGTTATAAATAGAGTATGATTCTATTATTATTATTATTATTATTATTATTATTATTATTATTATTATTATTATTATTATTATTATTATTATTTTCTAATTGTTGATTCTAGTACATGCTCAACGTCATACTTCTGACATCTGAGTGACTTCTATATTTATATTTTCTCTTTTGTGAAACTATTTTCATTTATATTTAGGATGTTGATAGAGCAAGCAGAAAAAGAGAAACGAGTGATTTTGACACGGGATGCGAAGTTGCAAAGACATGACTATCTAACGAAAAACCAAATATATAGAGTGAAGAGTCTTCTGAAAAATGAACAGCTACTTGAGGTATGGTTAAATTAGTTATCCAGATAAACAGATTGATAATATACCTTCCTGTTAAAGTAAAAAGTAAAACTACACCATTTTATGGTAACGTCGTCTATTACTCTTATTTTTGTACTTTAGTATGTTAAATTTTATGGATACTGTAGAAGTGTCGTTATAGGCTAGGGTTTAGCACATGAATTTCAAAGTTATCTGTGTGGACACTGTCTATTTTCATTCTAGATTTCGGCACACAAAGGTCTTTCCATCTTATTGCAAAGTGAATAGAAAATGGAAAAAACTTAGGTGTAGTTCTACAGATGCAGTTTGTACTAGATACAATTAGAATTAGAATTTCACTTTGATAAATGCTAAATGAAGTTTTGCATTGAAGTGTTATGCATTATATAAGATGAAACGTCAATTTTAACTGGAGAACAATACGAACAACACAGTTGTATATTAGTTTTGTTCGTACAAAAATTGTAATGCAGTCCTTGCATGAGAGTGATGCCATGGTGTAACAAAGGATAAAAATTGGAAATGTTTTTCAGGTTATTGAAACTTTTCAACTTAAAATTAATGAGGACAAGCTAATGTCGAGGTGCACAAAATGCAATGGAACTTTTATTCAGAAGCCACTCACAACTGAAGAAGCCATTGAAGCTGCGAAGGGTTTCCAAAGAATTCCAAATTGCTTATTTAACAAGAATTTAGAGTTTTGGCAGTGCAGGGACTGTCAACAACTTTATTGGGAGGTATTGTTTAGCAGTTCAGTTTGTGAGTTTCTATCTAACATTACCAAATCCCTTATTTTCATTGGCTAGAGAACATTATTTAACATTAGCAGTTCTCAAAAGCTAGAGAACTAATAACTGTGGAACAGTAATGGTTATATTTTTCTTCTATATGGTAGATATGCTTTTGAAATATGACCAACTTTCTAACTTGCATACGTTGTGCCTGTTCTTTATTCAGGGAACCCAATACCATAATGCTGTTCAGAAGTTCATTGACATTTGCAAGCTGAGTGACTAATTTGAGCTTCGGTGTGATGTGCACTCCTGTGATGGTGACATCCAAAAGCTTTATATTGAAGAAAAATGTCCTTTTCACTCCAAGATATATGTTTCAGTGCCTGTCCTCTTACACATTGATTTGGCCATCACCGCTTGTCGCCCCCACTTTTGTTGTTCTGTATATTCTACTGAAAGGAGTCTTCCATTTCAAAGGGAATATTAAAAATTACTAGGGAATCAACTGTATAACACATTAACACCCCTTAACTTGGCACTTTTCTTTCGTCATTTAATGGAGTTCACTTTCGGTTTGTGAATTTTAACAGGATTCCAATGGTGTTCTATTAGAATTCTCCTATGTAAGAATGGGAGTTACGGTTTATAATTAGACTACACAAATATTGGGAATTGGACTTTATGCAGCAACCCTAACGTCAGGTAATAGTTGTCTAGGGTTACTTCTAGTTCTAGCCGAAAATAATAAGGGAATTACTTATTGCACCTTCCCATTTTTTAACTTATACTTATAATTGGATGAAATGACTGAATTGTCCTTGTTCCTCACTGCATCATCACCGCTGCTGAAGAAGAGATGGAGAATGCTGTAATTAGAAAAAGAAGAGTAAATAAATCCTATTCAGGAAAGCTCTTTTAGAATTTATTTCATGTCTTTCGGAAAGCTTGTTTTGGAATACATTTCATTTGTTTTGGAAAGTTTGTTCCAGAAAGCTTATTCCTAGATCTATTTCATGCGTTTCAAGAAGATTCAAAATGAGGGAGTGCAGGTTCAAATTGAGGTGCAAGAAGAAATTTTTGAATAATAATTGTGCTCGCTTGTTTGTGATCAGTTTCTCCTATGATCCAAAATTCAAAATTCTTTGTTGTGATTTGTTTTGGTAGTTGCTTCCTACGATATACAAATTGTAACCTGCATTATACATTTTTTTGAAATATCAGAATTGTCACTTGACATTATTATTTTGAAATGAGGGTGCAGTTGTTGTAAAAAAGAATGAAGAAGAAGGAGAATAATATAGTGGTAGGTTCAAAACATAGTCACAGATAAAGGGAACAATTAGATACTTTTATAAAAGATAATATTGTTAATGTCTATGACCTATGACAATCGAGTAAACAGTGGAACACTAGCATAGCATTGTCAAGACGACAAGACGAGCAGAGGCTTGTTGGAATACGGTGGGGACATGCGGAGGAGCATCGGAGCATCACTAAGAGTATTTAACCCGTTAATAGTTGTAGAAAACACTTTTTATAATAAGTTAAGTTAAGAATCTACTTTAAAAGAGTGAACGATAAATGACAGAGACAATGTTAGAGACAATGTTACAAGTGAGAAGAAAGAAATAAATAACAGAATACGACGACAGATAAACGAGAATAACAAAAAAGAAATGCAAAAAAAAATCATACTTTATCGTCATTAAGACTCAATAATATTTTATATTTAGCCACAATTATATATATATATATATATATATAGAAAAACATTTA
>Ga0099824_1007678_pt1 | contig 14159 bp, 3 predicted proteins | sample SiratrowhiteBW_FD_76837 | JGI IMG/M metagenome (GOLD analysis project Ga0099824, IMG submission 76837) | Root nodule microbial communities of legume samples collected from California, USA - Siratro white BW | ecosystem: Host-associated > Plants > Roots > Nodule | place: USA: California...
CAATTAAGATAAACAAGGAAAATAAAAATATCAGAGCAAATTTTTATAAATTATCATAAGCAACTAGTTTGAGGCTCAATTTATAGAAGACTGCTATATGAAGCAGTGACAGTTCCAGGATATTTTTTTATTGCAAGTTGCAAAACGTGTGCACTTTAGTTACCTTAGAAGCCAAGAGAGTAGTTACTGATATAATGAATAGGAGAGAGAAGAGAAATGGCCCAATGGGGATACATGCTTAACTAAACTATGAAGATAAGGAAAGTGGCTTTCTAAGAATGGTTGGTGATGAAGTGGTCTGCAGAAAGTGTTAGAGTTACAGGGCTGTGCAGTTGAACGTTCCATGAAGGCCCAATAGTTGAGAGAAACCTACCAAGATAAGGATATGTTTTTCTGCAGAAATTGATTTCTATATTAAGCATTGGATCAATGGAAACTGTTAAAGAAGTACAAGTCAGGGGATTTTATTAAAGGTACAACATTTAATTTATTTTTAAAGATTGTCCTTAGTCAAGGACTAAAATATTTTATTACAGTGAGTTTATATTTTAATTTTTGTAATTTTTTATTTAACTCACATTTCTCAAAAATTAAAAATATTTTTTTTTTGAATTATCATGTGATATTCATTAATTATTTGTCAGATTAATAAAAGGGCAAGTGATTGTCCAAGCTAAACCACTTATGTCTCTTTCACCTACCAATATAGGAAACAATGTGTGATAATTTTAATCTTAATTTTTTTTCCATCTTAAACATTGTAAAAGCATTAAAAAAAGTTGTGACTATCTTTATTTAATGGGCATAAGCAATTAAGGAAAATTTATTTGCAAATTAGTAACAAGCATCTCATCAAACTGATTAATTAATTTTTTATTCCATATTCCATCTTTCTTTAACAAATAAGACAAAAACTTTTGCCGTCTTCTTAAAATTTTACGTAAACCTTTGAGATGAATAGTCTTTTGGGTGAATTCAAAATGTAAAGTAAGTCTTCGATAAATTGAAATATTTTTGTTTCAAAGTAAAAAAAAAATAAATATAAAAATATCCTCAAAAGTAACATAAAAGGAACATTCAATACGCATTATTTGGAACACAAAATACTGTAACAAACATGTATGAAAATGAAAGAAACATGATCCATCAACTCTATGGATGAATCAATTAATATAGATAGTAAGTAGAACTAAAAGCACATAAAGAGTGTTTCTGCATCACATGTTTAATATTATATTTTTTAGTATTTTTTACATATAATTTTATTAATTTCAATCTGATCTCAATTAAGCTATTAAATCTTGAATCAATGTTTTAACCTACTCAACCACTTCAAGTTATAAATTTAGGAGAGGAGTTATAGAGAATGATAAATGAGAAACATAAAGTGACAACCCCCATTTTGATATCAGGATATTTTTGTCAAAGTCTCCTACGTGGTGGCAGGGTTATTTTTGGCAAATTGTGGTTACATTTGTCATAAGGGCAACAACACGGGCTTATTCTGCCTTTTCGTCTTCTCGTGACATTCTCGCAACTCCTCTCATTCTCGTTTTTCGTCTTTTCCTGTCACTCTCGCAACTCCTTCAACCGTTTTCCTTCAAGGGTTCTTCTTCAAGCATTCTCCTTCAACCGTCTTCATCTCGTTGGTGCGTCCTGTCGTCTTCAACGTAGTTGGTTATTTTTTTCGTTGTTTGGAGTGGTCGTTAAAGGTTGGTTTTTTATGTAGTTTTTCATTGAAAAGGAAGTGTTTTTTATGGTTGAAATGTTCGTCTTGTATGATTTCCATTTGCTATTTAGGGTTTTGGAGTAAAGGTTGGTCTTTTGTTGGGTTTTTGTTGAAAAGGGAAGACCTTTATATGGTTTCACTGTTTAGGGTTTTGAGGAAGACCTTTATTTGTATGATTTTTGTTAATAGTTGTGATGTTTGAATATTTCTGTTTGACGGGTTGTGTTGTGTGGTCATCTTTGAAGTTGTTTGTCCTTATGAATGAATTGGTTGTTTGAAATTATTAACATCAGACTTAATGGCCAAAACTAAACTAAGGTGTCCCCTCATTACATAAGGGGTAACCTATGTTGTTATGTTTAGAAACACGAGCACACGAATGTATTTGTATAGCGCCGCCAAAACTTTAACTAAGGTGTCTCGTCATTACAACACGGGTAACCTTTGGTGTTTTGTACGGTGACTCTGATTATTATTTTTGAAAACAAGTTGGGTTACCTCTTATGTAATAAGTGGATACCTTAGTCAAGGTTTTGGCGGCGCAAGACAAATATGTTCGTGTTTTTTGGTCTAATGGAATTGTTTGTTGTTTTTGCAGCATTACAATGACTGCTGCTGATGTCAATATTCATGAACGATCCCAAGTGGGCAATATGGTTTGTTTGTAGTGTGCATAATTGATTTTCATGATGAAAAATATTGAATTGTCATGTCTATATTGACTCGTTTACTTACATGTATGATTGTATTCGAGTCCGCCACTGCTACAGTACGAAGTATATACTGTAGGTGAATAAAATTTTAACTGATGAGCAAAAGCCCACCATTAGAGCAACGCCATTTGGTTGGCTCGTCATGATAGATAAGCAACTCTAAATGAGCAAGAGGGTTGTCAGGGAGCTCTCTTATAGATTTGTTGAGAAAGAATGTGGTTTTCAAATTAGGTCGGATGTAGTTTCGTTTTTAATAATTGATGTTTATGTTGGTATTGGTTTGAGAATTGGTGGAGAGAAGGTTGACCTCAAAAAGGATTCAAGTGACTCCACCCTCAAGAGTTTGTTTGCTTCGAACCGTGTTATTATTCCTATGACTGTAATGTTGTTGAGTTTTTTAAATTGTACATTTTGTTAGCTCTTTCTGAATTTTTTTTGTCGAGCACAAAGGGTTCTGTATGTAGTGGGCTCTTTACTGTTGTTGATAATGATTTTGGTGAATTAAGTAAATACAATTGAGGTGGCGTGGTATACGAATATCTGCTGCGAAGTTTATGTGAAGGGGCTTCGTCCATTCGGAAGGAGCCAGTACCTTCATATGTCTATATTGTTGGATGCACATACTTGCTGCAGGTAATTTCTATAGTAAGTTCATAAGTGAATTATTGATTTCCTAATAAGGGTTATGTTTTTGATGATTTGTTATCAATTGTGTCATAGATCTGAGCTTGCGAACATGTGTTATTCCCAAAAGGAAAACGGAAAATGAGGAGTAAATTTTCCCGTATCCTTTACTGGAAAGATGTGAAAATAGGGGATAACCAAGTTCAGACAACTTTTATTTCTAGCGTGGTAAGTCTTTAAACTGTGATATTTTTTGTTTAATGATGTTGACATTAATTAATAATTTGATTTTTACCATGCACAGGTGGTTCCTCAATTGTCAATGTCATATGAAGAACTTCAATATGACATTGTCAAAGAAGCTTTAGAAAATGGTGGTGGTCAATAATAAAAAAAAAATAAAGATCGTCCAAAAATTAAATGACTGGATGATCTTATCCTTGTGCAAGACAAATTAATTTTAAAGCTTCAAAGGGAGATCATTCATCTAAGGAAATTGGTGAAGGATAAACGAAGATCTCAACCCTCGTATGAGATGGCCTCTCCCCCAGTAAGAACCCAAACAACATCCTTACTCCATAACCCATAACCCTATCAAATACCCTCACCAACTCCAACAACACAAACATGACTAAGGTGTTCTAGTCACCTAGTAGTTATTAATATATCATGACGACCACGTGGAGAAAATGATTATTGATTGCACTACTCTTTTAAGGAAACCTACAAAACAATTGAAACCATTGTGTTTCATGAGATGGAGTACTTATTTGTCAATATAGTAGTTGTATAATATACCTTGAATCAATATGTACTTAAACTTATAATCTTCTCAACAACAATGCAAGCCTTTGAAGGAAACCATAGATAAACATCATCATGACTTATCATAAAAGTTGTTATTGTAAATAACATCAATTATATCATAGCCTTAGCCATGCAAATCAAGTCATAATCGAACTTGATGCATAAACTAATATGCTCTTAAGTAGAATGAGCTTCACCTATCATTTTTAACCTTATAGTAAGCATTCGATCCAATCATGACATTTGTGCTATTATGCTTAAAAAAAAAGTTATACCCTAATTATGAAATATAGCTTTTAGCCTAATAATATAGCTTTTAGCCTAATAACAAGTGATCAATCCAATAATTGGTCATTCCATCGATTCCATCGTAATCTCCTCCTCTGTATCTTTTTCATCAATAAATCATAACCCTCACAAAGACAATTTTTTATGTAATCCCATATGCTTTTATTTTTTTTCTAACAACAATTAAACAAATTAATATGCTAAAAAATAAATAACAACTATTATTGATAAATAAAAGTTGTATAACTAAAAATAAACCTCCCACTATCCGCTAGTACGAATCTCCACAATATTATTTCATGCCTTCTTCCCAGTCTTATACTTTTCTCACGTCATCAAAATTTACAACATCAAAGTCTTAGGTGAAATATAATCAACTAAAGGTAAGAGATTGAAAAGGTAATAAAACATTCAATCAAATCAAATTCTTAATTATCTTCTCTATATTATCCAAAACGAAATGCAAAAATAGAAACATTCTTCCTAGCAAATGTCTCCATATACTACTAAATTAAGTGTGATCTGGGCTTTTACATCTTTTCTAGTCTAAAAATTATCATAAAAAAAAAGAAAAAATATCAGTGTGGTATAACGTTTTTTTGTATTGAAAAATACTTTTTCTTGTATGTATGTAAGTTACTATTTTGTAAAAAAGAATAATAACCTAGCGAATAATATAATACATTGAGGTAGTATATTTCTTTTAACATAACTAATAGGGTTTTTTTTTTAATTACAACTAATAAAAAAATTACAGTTTAATTTATCTCCCTTTTCATTTACTCTTATTACTCACTTGGTTATTCTATATTGTTGTCATTTTATGTTTGTCCTTGTATATTATTCTTTAACGTGTATATCAAAGGTTCATATAATCGCCATCAATCTCTTGGACTTTCGTTTTGTTTTATTCTATGAAAACGTGTATGGAATTGTGATTTCTAAACTCTATAAAGTAATGCTTTTTGTAGCCTAAAAATAAGAAATGTAATGACATGGTGTGGAGCCAAATACCATAAATATTCTTCACCTAAGATTATTAATAGAAAAACCAATTTGTGTTTGTTATGGCTTGGAAAGGAGATTTAATCTCATTTGTCATATACAGAGTTGCATCATGATAAGGACTGGTCGTGATATTTTGAAGGTCGTGATCGAATAATAAAAGATAAGGTCTTATATATATTCCACTGAAATGTCACACATATTAAGGAAAAAACACTTAATATTTAATAAGATATAAATACTTTTTCAATTTTTGAAATTTTAAATAATTTTACTTTCTTCTTAAAATTTAAAATTGGTCTTTTACTATAATTTTTTTTTTCAAAATTCATGTGTATGTTAAATGCCATTAAAGATTTTCGTTAATATAATTAATAATTATGATATTTTTTTGTGGTATGATCATTAAGTTTAAGATTAATTGTAAAACCCTTTTGTCAATTCCATTCTCAGTCGATCTCCTCTTTTCTCTGTTATATGATAAATAAATATATTAAATGCTAGTTTTTGTTTTTACTCTTTTCTCCTTCTCTTTGGCTTTCCATGCTCTTTGAAAACCAGACTTCATTCCTCATTTTATTCAAAATCGGATCAAACCCTCTGGACAGTAGTGAGATATGCATCTACTTTATGGGATTTTGGAACAGAAGTTTTATTTATTTATTTCTATATAATCTTTTTAATTTTTTGTATTTTTCTTTAGTTGTATAGTTGAGATCTTTGATTCTTCTAGATTAATCTTTAGATTGTTTGTTATTTTTGTTTTGATTGTTTTGGAATTAATTATTAATCCTTGTATGAATTTCAAGTTAATTTTATGTAATGAAAGTTAATTTAGTTAACTTTTGAATTATTAAAGATTTTATATCGACTAGATATAAAGTGTGAGATTAATTCATAATATACATGTAATTATAAATCTTATTTTATAAGTTGATTTTATAAAATTTATTCAAGCTTAAAATTTACTCTTTAAAATAAATTTGTATATTAATTATATTATTTATAAGTAAATTTAGAATGAGTCAATTTAGATGCGACTTTTGATCTTTATAGAAGTTTTAGTCTTGTTAGCCTTAGAATGACTTTAGAATCACTTAAAAAGGAGGTTTAGAAATCCGGTCATAGTCATTTTAAAGAGCAAAGGTTAAGATGTTTGAAGTTGTTGTAACTTTAAAATTCAAATGAGAATTATAACTTATTCTCTTGACTTTCTTATAAATAATACTTGACGATTTGATGAGTGAAACTAAGTATAAATTGTTATCTTTAATCATTGTCATAGAATGATTAATATTTTGTAAGTTATTTTAAAATTTTGATTCATTGTAATAAATTGTGATTGAAATTATTTAAATTATGAAATGTAAAGTTACAAATCCACCACCATATATGAATCATTGAATATTTTGTATAATAAATAAAATAACATATGATATAACACAATATCTTCTTCTTGTTTTAATTATAGTTAAGTTATATAGATTTTCTCTGACATTTGTAAATATGTGGCTTTAATTATAATGATTTCACTTAGATTCCTTAACTTTTTTAAGTTTGTTATTAATCTAAGTCATAGAGTAGACTAAGTGCTACAATAAAATTATATTTTCTTACGCATAGTAAAATCAAATACACAATATAATTAATTATATTCCTAAAACTAAATAACATAATGTAATAGAATTGTTGTAATTTAAAACATTTTTTTTTTATCCCTACATCACTCTAGTGCATTATACATAAAACTCCGATATCAAACATTATTTCTACATAAACACATTACATTCTTACGAAAAAAATTCTACCGTAATTTACTAAACATGGTTTAAAAATCCTGCAAATATAATATATTAAAATAACACATACCAATCTTATATAATCATAATGCATAAAAATATCCGTATTACAAATTAAAAATCTTGACTACAAATCTCTTGGTTTGTAGGATTTTTTTGTTGATTATTATTTAGTGATCTATTATTAGGATTTTCTTATGGAGGGATGGCTAAGATATCCCATGTTCAAGTCATTTGGTTAATTAAGAATCTAAAGTTATCATTCTTGGACCAATGGATTCACCAATGTGATGTTTTCTTGAGAAAAAAATATCAACCATATTAAAGTATTATCATCCATTGGTTGCATTAGTAATTCTAAGAAACTATTTAGTATCCCAATGTTTAAGTTCTCATTTTCCATATTTCTATAAAAAAAAAACTTAAAGAAAAGTTCTTATCGATGTCCATCCTATTTAGATTGAAATTCCTATGATTTTTCTTTTGATATCCCAATGTTTAAGTTCTCACTTTCCATATTTTTACCAAAAACTTAAAGAAAAATTCCTACCATCCTATTTGGATTGAAATTCCTATGATTTTTCTTTTGATATCCCAATGTTTACGTTCTCACTTTTCATATTTTTACCAAAAACTTGAAAAAAAACTCCTATCAACGTCCATCCTATTTGGATTACAATTTCTATGATTTTTCTTTTGATATCCCAATATTTAACTTCTTACGTTCGATATTTCTACCAAAAACTTAAAAGAAAACTTCTTATCATTGTTCATATTATTTGGATTGAAATTCTTATTACTTTTCTTTCATGAATTCATCAAATTTGTATCTATTGTAAAGTTCGTAGGAAATGATTGGAGGTTATGATTTTGAGTTAATAAGTTGAAATACTCCATGGGTCCCTCTCATACTATAGGGTTCACACTAGATGGAATAATCCTTTTCATACTAGTGGTCATTATAGGTTTTGCTCGAGTCAAGACTCCTCATTAATACATTTATCAGCATAGTTTGTTAACTTATAAGTAAAGTTGTTATTGTGACCTTATTGGCCACTAAGAAGTTTTTCTACATCTTGCACAGTGACATTGGTGTTTTGTCCAACAGTTATCTGGTGGTGTATTTTTTTAAACTCTTAACTAACGTGTTTATGTATTAATGAGTTGTAGACAAAATAATTTTATTATTCCATAATCTCATATACGTCCAAAACACTTAAAACTAACCAAATAATTTGTTTTCACAGAATTCCAATTTTATGAACACAATCTCATCGAACCGGACAATTTATTTTCGAGTAAAATGGATTTAGGATTTTATTAAAAAACATATCAATTATCAATTATGGATTCTTTTTATTTGGACTAATAATTTTAAAGACTTTCTATTTGTGTGAAATAGAAGTATAAGATAATTACATAAAATAAAATATTTGCGTGCAAACATTAATGATGAGTAAAATACTTTATGTTTATTTTTAAAATTACTAGGTTTTTGGGACTTAAAGCACAAAAGCATAATTTATACATTTTTTTGGATTTTTTTTATTTTATATTTAAAATAAAAACTTGTACAAACTAAAAGAGGAACTTTGAAATTTAAAGTTCAAAATAATTTGAAAAGATGAATGATAAACAAATATTGAAGAGATTAAACGAAAACAATAAATATAAATAGCAAAGAAAGTTTACCAAGATATAGAAAACTTGCAAAATTGATATAGAAAATAGGTGATGAAGGGCACTAATATTATTATCCAAGATTCGAATTCCACCATTGACATTTTTATCTATTCAAATTTTATCCACCACTAACAGCACAAAGTAAGATTTCCTTTTGTCGAAAACTAGATAAAACTCAGTTTGAAAAATACATGGCTTCTAAGAAACATTAATTTATTAATAAAAGTAAATACAAGAAATAGATTTCCGGTCTCATTCCCTAAAACCAAGATTTGTCTTCTATCAATCACTCCCTTACTGTTTTCCAATACAAGACACGACATAAACAAGAATTTATAAAATGCAACGATTCTGTTAAAAGTGTTATGTTTCTGCTAATAAATTCGTGAATTAACAGTTTCATAAGTTTAACAATATATAGGGACTATAAGATAGGAAATAAGAAAACCCCATAAAACAATTAGGACCAAACACAATTGCAACAAAAGGCCACCAACAGACAGCTTTCCCAGTGAAATAACCGAAACAGAATATTGGTTGTGTTCATATTAATCACCGAATAGACAAATGAAATGAAGAGTAAAATATATTCAAGTTCACACATACCAAATGCTACATAGTACATACTCGAAAGGATACAAAATTCAAGCAGGCAAAAACTATTCAGTTAAGTCGTCTCAAATACAACGCCAAGAAACATTGAATATACTCAAGTGTGTTTAAATAGCAAAACCATAAACGTTTAGCATAAAGCAGCCATCATGGAGTGACACTACCAAAACTATGATGAGATTAATATTCACCATATGTGAGAGCAGCTCGCCTATTCGGCGGCAGGCTGCTTAGAAACACTGGAAAGCTTGGACCTCCTCTTTGCCAAACTCTCACTGCGGCGTTCCCTCTGCTCCTTCAATCTGGAGGCAAGAAGTTTCTGATACTCAGCAGCCTCCGATTTTGCCTTTGCAATTCTCTTCTTCTTATCAGCAATCCTTGCACGCTTTCTTTGCAGTGTCAATGGAGTCACAAGTCGTTGAATCTTTGGAGCTTTGCTCACCTTTTTCCCTAAAACCAAGAGTCCATTATTGAGATTAAAATACATAATATGACCAGTTTAATTTTAATTCGATGTTGGAGAAGGAACCTCCAAGTATAGCTTGAGGCTGTTTCTTGGCACAGTTAAACTGTTGTTTCACAAGGAATGAAGTCAAGCAAACGTGATTATCTTTTATTACGACAATAATAACATCTAATAAACCAAAATACAGAAGAAAAATTCCAGAATAAAAAAATACATGTCAGCACGTTATTGTTAATGCAAGACACAAAACAATTTACATGTCATTGTCACTGTGACAAGCATTGTTCTGTGTTTGACAAGGGGATTGTCATTGGTTAGGCTGCCGCTTGCAGCTTGTTGTCGGAAAAAATTAGTTGTTTATTTTATGGGTGTGTGGTCAATAATAATTTTAATTTTGGGGCATGATTTCAATCAGGTATTTGTGGTCTCCAAAAATTTTGGTCCGGGTTGGGTTTCAAAGATTGGTTTACGTCACTGGTGTCTCTTAAAATCTTCACACTCAGCTATTACCTCCATGGTCTCTACAACCACTACTTTTACGGAGGCTATATGGCTGACTTGTATGTATGCAACCAACTCCTATTTGATGAATGTGTAGCAGCAGCAGCCACAATTTTCTTGTGATCATGGTATGATTTGTATCTTTGAATTGAAGCTTATTATGTTAGCTACTTGCTTTTAAAATGCTAAGCTATTGTGTCTTAAACATATCAAAATTCCAAGTATACATTTATATATAATATCTATAATTTAATAATGATCATGATTCTTAGGACTCAATACGATTCCACTTCCAAATTGGAAAATAAGCATTCTGATTCACGAAATCCCAATTTTACTATGTCGGGCTAAGGTTACTCATTTTCTCATTATTATAAAACCACTTATTCTCCCATATCCAATGGCAGATTGGCTACATCAAATGATAAGACCAAAAAACAAATTTACAAGGACAGGGAATGTTACCAGCTTTTGTTGTGAAGGTTCGACGGTATGTATTGACATACTTCCTTACATCATCTTCCTTAGACAGGTTAAACAGCTTACGAATCTTGGATGCTCTCTTTGGACCTCTCATTCTTGGCTTTTCAACGTCAGTAAGCCCTGGTAAATCACTTTCTCCCTTTTTCACAATTACCAAGTTCAGAACAGAGAGATCTGGGCTGACAATGCACCCACGAACAGACTTCCTCCTACGCTCTCCATTGCGCCTTCCATATCCACGGAAGCAAGGAGTTCCTGTTTACACAATCAATGCAAAGAGAATTAATATCCCTCTAGATCATCTTCAAAAAGCACAAAGAGAAATCCATCTTCCATAAATGGTTTCATTTATTACATCATTTAAAGCTTACAAAAACCATATAACAAGTTCATAAACAAAGGCAGTGCACATGTTATGAATGACAACTAGAAAAATTACATAGTCACTGATAATGCAGATCAGAAGGCTGCACAAATTCCACATTATAATCTGGTAAATCAACCCAGCGTAAAAGGAAAGCTTCATTATTGTTCTACCTCTGTGGAGCAAAAGACGAACACGACCAGGTGTTAGCACTCCCTGCTTCATTGGAAATCCTTGTTTGTCACAACCACCAGTGATTTTGAAAACATATCCTTTAAATTCCTGTCAGTAGCAGAATCGTAAAGTAAAACAGATCAATTAATTAATCATTGATGCTTCTCAAAAGATATTGAAACAGGTACACGAAAGCTTCAGTGTACAGAACATACCTCACCCAGAGCATCTCCACTGACTTCCTGTGAAATTCTCTTGTCCCAAAATGCTCGCCTGCAATTTTCAAAAGAATATTATAACAGGAAAACAAGTCACACGGCCCAATATTTAGTACAGTAAACAGAAGAACCTAGGTTGTATGTCAGAAAAAATTGACCAGGACTCAAACCGAAAAAGAAAAAAAAAAAATGGTTGTCGGACTGTGGCTTCTGTTCAAAAGGTAATACTCGCAAAAGCATAAAATAAAGAGCAACAATGCAAGCAGCATGCATCCCACGGGAACCTATCAGGGTATTTGCAATAATCACAGTACGGGATGAGAACAGTGACTGGAGCAAAGCCAACATGGTCCAGTGTTATCAATGTCATGTGGTGGATACAGAAGAAGGCCAAAATTCTGCAATAGAAACACATCATCACGGCCTTTGGCAACATCCATAACAGGCCTCCCTTTATAAATTGCCAATGGCAGTTGGCAACAGTCTGCCACGGTGCCACCAATTTAACAACACTGGCGAGGTCTAAGGACATGGATGCATCCATCATCATTTCCTTTTCCTGATCTTCAATGTGTTTCCTTTACGGATTCAGACAAAACTAGGTTGCAGTTTCTCGTGTGCTTTCAGTACTGCTCTCCAATTAGAATAAGGGTTTCATCATAACAACCTTTAATGCAGAAAACTAAAGGTCACCTAACCAAGGTGAAACTCAAATTCTTATTGGCAAAAAGCATCGAAAGTACGTTAACCACATATAAGTCTATCCTTCGTTTTCCTTCGGAAAAGAATCAGATTCATCAGCTGAAAGGAAACCCAGTTCAAAGATGTCCGACAAAACCCACTTCAATTTCAACACTTAACTAATGATTCTTAATTTAACATTCAACGCTACACATAGCTAGAAGAAAAAAAACAACACTCAACAAGGAAAAACTTATATGAAGCATTGATAGATAAAAAGCTACCCTAGCTAACTCACTGCAGAAAACACCCCTAACAAATGTGCAAGTGAACTTAACATCTTTCTAACTCAAACTACCATCTACACGCAGCTTTTAACACGGAGAAACACAACACAAATGCAACACATAACATTTAAAAACCAAAATAAAAACAAAAAAGTAGAGAACTTACAGCTTCTGATCGTCATCGATCTCGAGCTTCTTCTGGCAGCCAGTGGTTGGATTTGCAATGTTGAACTGCGGAAAGATAAAAATAAAAAATAAAAATGGGGAACTTGAGAAACAAAGAAACGACACATCGAAGCTATAATGTTTGGAAATTATTAGGGTTTGGAAATTAAACCTTCATTGTGCAGTCTCTTCCTGCGACCGAACGACGGAATGACCGATGCCTCTGCTCAGAGCTTCAACACTGAAAAGCGCGCACCAAATGAACTAGGGTTTTACCCTGCTTTGTGGGGATTATGGGCCCGGAAATGGGCTAAAAAGCCCAAATTCTCCTTTTGAATTTTTTGAAAAATGACATCCGATTTTCTTTCTACACCTCCATAATTTAAAAAATACAAAAATATCTTTTTGGATTTCAAAATATAAATTTTTCTTTTTTACATTTTAGATCATACAGTTTAAAATAAAAAATATTCTAAATTATATAATTTAAAATATTGGATTACGTAATTCGAAATATAAATATTTTTATATTTTGAAAACTGTAATTGAAATATAATTTTTTTATATTTTAATACATAATTTAAAAGACAAAGAAAATGAGAAAGAATAATATGGTAGTTTTAGTTTTTCTATAAAAGTGCAGAAAAAGAGTATGGAAGTCGATGAAGAAGCAGTAATTTGTAAAGTATTACTCATATTTTAATTTTAACTTAAATAAGTTTAGATTCTCAATATAATAATGAATTTTGAATACCCAATCGCTTATTTTTACAAATCGGTTAATTAAAAAATTATAAAAGAATAATTTTATTTTATTTTATTTTTAATGTTATGTTATTTCTTTAACTAACTTTGAAATATTTTAAAAATTTCTTTTAATTTCCAAACTTATTTTCTATCATGTTAATTGATGTCTTTTTATGATATAATGATGTATACTATTAGAATATGCAAAAGAAGCTATTTAATACGTGTTATTTTTTTAATAGTTTAGATTGTGCGCACATATTTCAATTTAACCTACATATGAATAAGAAACTATTTAACATAAGAACCTTAAATTAAAATATTAATTTATTAGTTATCCTAATTTAAAAGGGTAATTCGGAACTGAAGTAAAATATTTTTATATGTTCAATATTCTCCCCTGTATGATAACACTATATTAACAGATACAATGATATGACATAAAATTATCAAAAATATACATAATTGTAAAAGCTTTTTCTTTTTTTAACGATGATTAAATCTTCTTTTAAAGTCATTCTTAAATTAACATCAATGAGTTACAATCAATCAGACTTTTAACCATAATTATATACGTAACTATTGCCAAAATTAAGACAGTCTTTTATCTTAAACTTATGTCAAATCATAATTTTCAAAAATTTTACTTCAAACATGGTCATACGTATATTCTTAAGCATAGTAAAGAATTATTTTTAATAACTTATAAATCAAAGTTATTGTTAAGTATAGTAAAGAGTTATTTTTAATTCAAAGTTATATAAAAAGTTGTCATCTTTTATATATATATGTATATATATATATATATATATA
>Ga0099824_1007682_pt1 | contig 14155 bp, 6 predicted proteins | sample SiratrowhiteBW_FD_76837 | JGI IMG/M metagenome (GOLD analysis project Ga0099824, IMG submission 76837) | Root nodule microbial communities of legume samples collected from California, USA - Siratro white BW | ecosystem: Host-associated > Plants > Roots > Nodule | place: USA: California...
AAAAGATATATATATATATATAAATAAAAAAATATATTATAATAAATATATATATATATATATATATATATATATATATATATATATATATATATATATATATATAATGAAAAATAATGAGGAAAAAATATATAATTTTGTTTTCTTTTATTTATGAAAGTTTTTGCAAAGATGTTGCATATATTTATGAAAAGAATAAATGATTAAGTTACAGCATGTTTTATCAAAAGATTTTGTCAACCTCATTCCCCCAAAATTTTCCGCGTCAGACATTTAAGACTTTAGATGTTCTGAATTCCGCAAGATAATAAATGGATATTAATGATAACTATTTCACAAGTACATCTCTTGGCAGTGTAAAAGAATGTGATACAAAATGACATGCAGTACAATAATTTATACTGCATGATGTTGTACTGACACATGTAATAAATAATGAGAAATAGAAAATTATTACACAAATAATTTATATAATTGTGGAAATTATATTTATATAAAAAATATATCACCTAGTTTGTTTTCAGGTCTTAGAATTGTAAATATAAATCGTAAAATTTAGCTTACTGAATTAAAACAGTTCAATAAACTTCTAATTCAATTTCGAATTGGATTCGGTTGTTGGTTTTGTTAGTTTTAAATTATAAGAACAAACCATTCAATTGATCATGTGATTCATTACAATTGTCAACATCACCCTAGTTACTTTCATCTTTTATAGCAAATCGGCTTGGTTTATATTGTCATTTCTTGCTCTCAAAATTGTATAATTTATCTGTTGTTATTGTCATCACCAAAGTTATCATTATTGTAGAACTAACATTGGCAACATTAAATGAAGACTTTCATATCATTATTCTGGTCCTTTAAATAACCCTTTTCATCCCCTTACATATAATATTTTATTTAAAAATGATATATGTGATATGTAATCTGATGAAAAGATAAATAAAAATAAGAAGGAAATGGAATAAAATTAGTTATAAGAAGTTGAAAAGTGTAACACTCCAAGATATATACATAATTAATCCAACAAAGGATATATATAAAGTAGATGATATTTATTTTAAAAAAAATTCTTAGTTATTAGTTATTATTAATCACGTGAGAATGCTCCTTGTTTCTTAGTTATTATGAAGTCCAATTAAATTTTAAAATAGGGAGAGAAAAGAACAAAGAAAAGGAAAGTCAGGTAGAAAAGGAGGCACGATTAAAAGATGTTTATATTTATTTTTATATTGTCTACTAGTTATTTCCTTAATCATATTTTTGTGTTTTAATAATGAAGAATTCTTCGTTTAACGAGTATCTATTAAAGAAACAGATAAACTTCAGGATAAATTCATCATCATTTATTAAATAACTGTATTTTTTAATTTTAAATCAATGTTAAATATTAGTTAGTATTTGTAAAGTAATTGGATATGCGGTTTTTTATACAAGAGTCCGTGAATGTGTGAAGCACGGTATTATAACTTTTAATTTAACATTTAACATTTTATTAAAATTGTACTTATTTGATTTCTTTTTACCCTTTTATAAATTTCTAGTCCTTCAATATTTTTTTTTTTTTAATTTTCAAATTTACAAGATTTTGATAAATTCATATCATGTTATTGTATAACTAAAAACATAAACATAAAGACTAACTTAAATACTTATTTAGTACTAAAATCTAAAATATCACGAATATAAGAAAATGGAGGTTGAAATATGGAAAACGAGATTAAATCCAAGTGATCGAAATTGGAAAAAGAAGTGCATTTTGAAATAGTGATGCACAAAACTGGTAAAATTCCATATCGATAAGGAATGCGGCAAAGCCGCTGAAATACAACGGATATTAGGGAAAAAAAGGTGGGGGAGGGGATTGAGGGGAGAATCAATTGCTCACAGAGCATATGCTAAAACATCTAAAATATTCCACACGCAGTTATTGAAACAACCAATATAGAAAATTTGCCTTTGGTGGTGGTGGTGTATAGAAGCAGAACCAGTGAGTTGAGAGATTCTACTTTGTTATACCATTCACTTGGCAAGCTCGTTACGGATGAGTTTTGCTGCGGCAACCATGTTTGTGAGGGCTGGTTTCACCTCTGTGTACTTACGAGTCTTCAGCCCACAGTCGGGGTTCACCCACAAGATGTTCTTCTCCAGCACTGCAAGCATCTTGTTGATTCTGTCAGCAATTTCCTCAGTTGGTGGTATTCTTGGGGAGTGGATGTCGTACACACCAGGCCCAATTCCAGCACCGTACTTCACACCTTCACGGAACACTGAGAGCAGCTTCTCATCAGACCGAGAGTTCTCAATGGTGATAACATCGGCATCCATGTTAATGATGGAGTGGATGATGTCGTTGAAGTTGGAGTAGCACATGTGAGTGTGGATCTGTCAAGAACAAAAAAAAGTTCATTATTACATAGTATGAAAAAATAATAATAATAATAAGGCAGTGACTTGGGATGATCCCAAAGTACCTGAGTGGTATCCTGGACGCCAACATTGGTGATTCTGAAGGAATGAACGGCCCAGTCCAAGTAGTCAGCTTGCTCCGATTTCCTCAATGGCAGACCCTCTCTCAAAGCAGCTTCATCAATTTGGATGACAGTAATGCCAGCCTTTTCAAGGTCTTCTACTTCGTCCTTGATAGCCAAAGCAATCTGATAGGTGGTTTCAGACCTGCACATGGATTCATGAACTATAATTAGAAACAACAATCCTCCATGTTTATTTTCCCACATTACAAGGGTGTGGTGGAGTTTATACACACCTAGGTTGATCGTTTCTAACAAAGGACCAGTTGAGAATGGTAACAGGGCCGGTAAGCATTCCCTTCATTGGGCGTTTGGTAAAGCTCTGAGCCAGAGATGACCAGAAGACAGTCATTGGCTTTGGCCGGCTCACATCACCGTAGATGATTGGTGGCTTCACGCAACGAGATCCATAGGATTGCACCCACCCATTAACAGTGAAGGCAAAGCCTGACAATTGCTCACCGAAGTACTCAACCATATCATTCCTCTGCAACAAATGGCTTTCACAATTAGTTCGTGGTGCAATTTTAGAATCAGCAATCTATCAACAAGTACAGAAAAATCTAGCAAGAGCGGTTGATCTATATTTAGACATTATGAGATGAGAGCTGACCTCTGGCTCTCCATGAACCAGGACATCAATATCAAGCTCTTCTTGAAGTTGTACAACTTTGCGAATTTCCTCCTTGATTGACTCAACATATTCTTGCTCGGAGATCCTGAAGAAAACAGCATGATGGTCAGTAAAAGAAAGGCACATTTATCAATGAAAACAAGGCAAAAATCAGCAGTTTCGGCATTCTCACTTGTTAGCCTTGAACTCACGGCGTACCCTCCTGAGTTCTACAGTCTGAGGGAAGGATCCAATAGTGGTGGTTGGAAGGATTGGAAGGTTTAGCTTCTTTTGTTGTGCATCCAGTCTGGCACTGACATTTGTTGCACGGCGATGATCTGAACCCTTCAATGCAGCAGCCTGAGGAAAGAAAATTAGAAGCCATGAGTAACAGCAGAATACATCTTACAACATATCCATAATAACAAAGAGAGCAGTTGAAACAAGCACTCACAGCCTTCTGAACAGCCTCGTTAGTCACTCTTGGAGAAGACTTTCTTGAAGCCTGAGCAGCAGCATTAGCAGAGAAGAAAGCCTGAAAATGAAATCATGAGATATTTTATATTAGTGAATTGTGTGATGAAACAATATTTATTCTAATGGCTCCAAAATTAATCAGGACGAATGCTAGATATATGGCCTACCACTGGCACTGCATTTTAATACACAATTGTATGCTGATTTTATTTATAAAATTATATAATATTACTTATTTTAATAAAATATGGTTTTATTTTAACTTATTATTTTTAAAGAAATTTGGCCACACTAAATAACAGTGCATTTCTCAGGAAACAAACATAATCAAAGAATATTAATGAAATATAATATTTCATCAAATGTCAGATGAATATTATTACCTCATCCTTGTTGCCAGACAAGGCCTTAGCCAATGCGTTAACTTCAACAATTTTTTGGGCAGCAAAAGCTAGCCAGGACTTGATCTCATCATCCAACTTGGTCTCATTAACAAGATCAACAGCAGTGTGAAGAAGGGAGGAGGAGGTAGACACAACAAGCTTATCTGCATACAACAATACATACATCAAGCAACTATGTTAACTGTAAAAGCATCCCAAAAATTCACAGTGAAATGCATGCCCAATAAATACCTTTGCCCACAACGCCCTCAAGACCCTGTAATGTAGCGAGAGAAGAAGCAAGGTCATTGGCCCAGATGTTCCTTCCATCAACCACTCCAGCAAAGAGGTATTTTCCACTTGGAAACCCACCCTTGATCAAATCAAGAGTCTTGGTTCCACGGACTAAATCAAATCCGTATGCAGTGACGCCGTTCAAAGATGTGAGAGTCTTGTATGCCTCAGCAGGGACATCAGCAAAGTAGGTCTCAATAAGAACATTCAAACCAGACAAAGCAGGTGCAAGTTCTGCATATGCATCGGTAAATGCTTGCAACTTGTGAGACTCAAGGTCCAAGACAAGGGTAGGCTCATCAAATTGAATCCATGAAGCACCAGCTGCCTTAAGGTCAGCAATAACTTCCCTGTGTTATTAGTCATATAAGCAAGTTAGACAAGTAGCATGAATATACACACAAAATAATAACAGCCAACAAATTAGAACTCTCCCTACTTGTAGACAGCAAGAACTTTGGGAAGGAGAGAGAGGAGAGAAAAGGATTTCTCGACACCCTTGGCAGGCTTGGAGAGCAACAAGTATGTGACTGGGCCAACAAGGACAGGAACGGTATCCACTCCAAGCTGAAAGACAAATAAATATATGATTATAATGTTGATATAAACAAACATACGAAAAGAGCAAAGAAATAAATTTTATCACAATGACCCACACAGGACAACATAAAACTGTGCAACAGAACAATTCTGTGTATATCAAAAACACTGGCTTGGCCACTATAAACGAGAAATTCAAAAACAACGAAAATTAACAGTCATTTCTCACATTTCACCCTGATCTGAATAACATCTCATAAAAAGCAATGCTATAAGATAACGCAAAATGGGCTTTTAATTTTAACACATACCGCCTTGGCCTCCTTGTATTCCTCAACAGCCTTGTGAGAAGCATAGGTGAAGTTCACATCAGGTCCCAATTCGGGGACAATAAAGTGGCTGGATCAACACCACAATAGTTCAGTAATCAGATCATTGCAACACAACATTAATAACACAACAATCGCAATATCAATCGGCAGCATCACTTACTAGTTGGTGTCGAACCACTTGGTCATCTCCATAGCAGGCACGGTAGCATTACCTCTGGCCATGGAGAAGTAGGTGTCAAAACCAATCTCACCACCGGTCCAGCCATACCTTGGTGGGACGGCACCGAGGGTAGCGGTGGCATCAAGCACCTGATCATAGTAAGAGAAAGTGTTGCTGGGGATGTACTTGATCCCAGCATCAGCCATCTGCTTCCAGATGGATGCCCTGAGATCAGTAGCCACCTTCTTCAAATCCTCGGCGCTGGTCTTGCCATCCCAGAAAGACTCGAGAGCAAACTTGAGCTCTCTCTTGGGACCCATGCGGGGGTATCCAACGATATGAGATGCCATTGTTCTGTACGAAAAGATCAAATCCCAAATCAGCTTGATCACACTCCAAATCCGATAAAACAACACACATGCAACAGTATTCAGAGATCATAGCTTTAATATCCGTAGTAACATATTTTGCAATATTCATAGATCATGGCTATAATTTGTCATATCAAGTGCTAGAAGCACACTGCCTATAACACTCTTTTCTTAGAAAGTTCCTACTTAAAATTTACTGAAAAACCTAAAATTAAAAGCAAAACACGTTATATAAAAAAATAAAAAATAAAAAGAAATGTTGTGATTTATATTAAATTTTGGTCAATAACAGAAAACTGTGTGTGCTTGCTAGCATTTTTCACATCCATAATGACACATGCAACAACACTTAAAAAGCTGACAACAACACGGTATCATGGACGACTATAAAGCGAGATTCTATTTCCTATAGGCATCATTTCAAATTCATTCCCCGGAAACAGAGTATAACACACTCATGCATAAGTATGAACAACTTAAGAGCACTTCACACTAGCAGGACAACAACAATTTAGTAGAACAACAACTGTTTTCATTTAAAAAGTAGCAGATTTGGACAGAGTGACTAAAAAAGAGCGAAATCAAAGCAAAACCGATTCAGATCCAGTAGATCTAGACACTAGGAGAAGAAATAGCAGCAGATCTAGGACTCGCACAAACATCGAAAGAAGGCGAGCATTACGTTTAAAAGCAGAAAAGCAGATCTGAGGAGAATTAGGAGCGAAATTGAAGTGGTGAAAAGAAGAAAAGAGAGTAACGGAAAAGGAGAATTGAATCACAGAGTGTGATAAGAAGACATGGCATAGCATGCATAAGAGGGAGATGAGATAGTCTCGTACCTTGAGAGTTAGTGTAGGAGACTGGTTATCTCTGTGGCTTTCTTCTTAGCTTCTAAGGAGCAAGTTGAAGCCCAGAACAGAGTGCGAGGTATAAGCAATGGTTTACGGGTTTATTTATAGGCGTTTCACGCCAGATCTGAGTCGCTTCCTTTTCTATTCACATTTTTTTCTCTCTTCTTATTGTTATTTTTTATTAGTAATTATTTAATTATCAGATAATAAAATAAATTATGAAAGAGAATATATTGTTTTTTTTTATTTTTCTCTTGTGCTGTGTTTGTTGCATGCTGAAAGGTGAAGAATTTGTGGGTGAGAAACCGTTTTATATCTATTGGATTTTGTGGCTATCAGCAGCTGGTGAAAATGTGAGAAATGGGCAGATCTTGTGTCTTAATAATACCTTTTTTTTGTAATTTTATATTTCTTCTCTAGTTCTTTAAAAAAAATAAAATTAAAAATGATGTTATGTTATTCCTTTCTAGTTTGAAATATCAGTGATTAATATTAAGAAAGGATAGTATTATTGACAGACATTATAAAAATAAATAAAAGTTATTTAGGATGATTGTTTTGAAAGATATAAATGTAAGATTGATCTAATTAGGTAATCTGGCTTTTTGGAGTGAAACTCAAATAATAAATAATGAAAATATTTTCAATAAATTCCAATTAATATTAATAACAAGTGTTTGCTAGAAAACACTTCCTCTTGTCATATATAGATATCTAATTCATTAAATATAGTTAAATTAACTAATAATGTAAAAATAAATTTTAATAAGTTTTGTAAAAGTAGACAAAAGTTTCTTTTACTTTATTTTTTTTTTTTCTTCCTTTCTAATATAGAAATTTAGGTTTTGAGATCTCACGTACACTAAGGTCAATTGTTCTGAATAATCAAATTGGTGTCGTTTTTTTTATTCACTATTCAAAATTTGGTTTAAAGAAATTAGAGTATTTTTATTTAAATAATTTTTGCTAAGAAAAAAATCACTAATTTCAAATGCGTTATATTATAAAATTATATATTTTGTATCAACAAATTGTCTTGAAACAAAAGTCAAATTCAGATTTTATGCGAGAAAGAATACGCAAACAACCATTTCTTAATCAGTATACGTTTCTTAATCAGTATACGTTGATTTACAAAAGTTTTTCATTTTTTGGTATAATTAATTTTTTTGGTACATTTACAATTAGCTTTTTTACAAGATTTACAAAATAGTTGAAATTAAATACAGAGGGAATATGTGGGGTACTTTACTAAAAGAGAAAGTCAGGTCTGCGGTGTAAGCTTAAATATAAAACTATTTCTGTCATTTTCCCTTTTTCTTTGTTTCCTCACCATCAAGATTAGTTGTGAGTTTGTAAGGTTTACTTTTTTTTAGTAATAATTATTTTATACAAAAATTAAGAAGTGAACGTCCATCTGAAAAATCCTTGAGATATAACTAGACTAGTATTTTTCAAAGTATTATTTTGTAGCATCTTATGCCAGTCTTATTTTAAATTTTATGTGTGGATTGGTGTGTTCTCTTGGGAATATTTATCAAAATTGTCCAAAAACACTTGTCATTTATTTATCTATTGTGTATAAATTTGAAAACAGTGAACAGTTTTCCCAGTAATCCACAGCCATAAATTTTAAGTGTTCTCCACACCGTGTTAATGAACATTTCCTTTTGTATTAATTTTATATACATTTTTATTTCCGTACCTCTTTTTTGTACACACTTTTATTAACATTATTATTTTATAAAGCTCTATAAAATTATCACCTTTAAGATAAAGTTATTTTATAATTAATAGTTATCAAAATTTATTAATAATTATATATATTTAATAGATGAATCTATTCAAGATAATATGAATATTTATATTATACAAAATTTGTAGAAACTTTTTTACTGTCATTTTTTCAATTTTATCCTACTATTTTAAATGTTTTCAATTTAGTCCAATTTTAAAAAATGAATATAACTCTTACTTTGTGATTAGAATTATATGTAACACTTATTGTTTATGTGTATATGTTTGTTACTTTTGTCAACAAGTTAACTTTGATTTATAATGTAATTAGTTGTTCATGTCATGTATCATTCTTGGTTTATGTTACTAACTACCAATTCTTCTCTTCAACATCTATATAAAGTCATCATCCAAGAGGAAAAATAGAAGAGTTGCAATTCACAAAGTGTCAAAACACTGTTAAAATTTTCTGCGTCCTAAAAGTTTTGTAAAAACATTGTTGTGTTCATTAGCAAACTAGAAAAGTGCATAAACTTTGTAGGTTGAAAGACACTACCCTCTCTAGTGAGCAACCTTAGCGATCTTTTAGATCACTATCTTAAACAAATCTTGTCTAGAGTGGAACATTTTGAACAGGTTAGTTAGGAGTGAGAACGTTTTGAAATAATACTCCATTGTAAACTTGTAACGTTGGTCTACATAGTAAAACTCAATATGTTGATTGAGAACTAGATGTAGTCTACGTTATTAGATGTATAAAAATATTTGAGTAAATTCTTCTTTCCTCATCTTATTAAAATTGTATGTCGTTATATTTGTGCCAACATAATAAGGACATTTCTAAATTAAGTTTTGAAGGCCCTTGACAGATTGTTTGTTATGTATAAAATTATCATCAAACTTTGTACCATCTGACGATATTTGCAAAATCTACAAAAAAATTTAAAACACAATTCAATCCTCCCTTCTTGTGTTTTGACCTATGTTTCACATAAACATCATCACATGCTCATCATCAACATCATCTCATAATGAGGTATGTGTCACCTAAGCAAGCTTGATTTCTTAAATAGAGGAAGACTTCCCCCAAACAACTCCACACTTTTGTTACTTCTCCCTTAGTCAAACACTCAATTATTGCTTAAGTTTCATCCCAATGCTTGAGCAATGTTACTTGTTATGTCACCCAATAAGTTCCAAAATCACAATTTCCACCATTTCATCAACATTTTATTCATTATATTATCGCTTGAGTGATAAATCATAGACGCATGATATCTCATGTTTCAGAACCCCATGCACCACTTTTATGACTTCAATTCTTGAGTGACCTCTAGTCGTTTGGCGTCACTCACTCTAGAGGAGAGAGAAGTGTCTCGACCTCTCTCTCGCTCAAGCCTCAAGCCATCAATTGAGTTATGTACGTTATCACTCCAAAGTACATACTAACACCAAAGTGACACTAAACATTGGATGCAATGATGACTCACCACTTGAGTGATATCTTCATAAAGAATAAAATTCAAAAGAATAATGTTTTACTACAAGCGACACCCAAGCATTGAGACATTGTTGCATGCATTACTCACTATCACTCAAGCTCTAGCATGGACATTCAAGCAACATATATATAGCTCAAGTGGTGGCTTGAGCAAGAGAGATACTTAGACAATTCTCACTCCTTTGGACTGAGTGTTGCTTAAGCCAAGAGAAGCCACTCAAGCATTAAGGTGTTGCAATTGTGCCTGGAGTTTTGAAATGTGTGAGACCATGCAGCTACATGTCAATGTTCAAGTAACAACATGATTGCTCGAGCATTAATAAAGTGGTGAGAATGGTGATTATGGAACTTGTTTAGTTAACTAACAAAAAGCATCCCTCAAGTATTGGAATAATGTCCAAGCAATGGTGGGGCAAGTATTTAATAAACATTTGAGTGAGGAAAGAGCGAAATTAATTCTTTCAACTAGAGTTATATTACTTAAGCGATGGAAGATCGCTCAAGCAAGAAAGTCTTTATATGTTTGTGGAAGTAAGGTTGCTCAAATGAAGCAAGGTCGCTCAAGCGAAGCGAGTTTGCTAAAGCGATAATACCTAATGATGAGATGGTATTGATGATGACATGTGGTGATTTTTGTTATATATATGAGATTGATGAGTATATATGATATACATTGTTTTATATATTGCATGTGATGTCTATATGATATGGTGCCCCTTTTATAATGTGTCATTCTATGGATCATTTTCCCTTTTGTGTGTATTTGGCCCTTTATGGTGTATAGTGAGAGAGATATTGGATCATATTGTGTTCTTAAGGATTGTAGTGTTAAGCACGAGACTCATTACGGAAACAAAATATTTTATGTTTCACTAATGATTTAATCATATAGATAAGACTTCAAATGGTGAGAAGTTGGAAAAGGTTATTGTATTGATGTTTTTTATAGTAAATTTACGAAGTAACCTTAACATAAGAAACTAGGTTTGGTTTATCTCAATAGTATTTTTGATGGCTTAGTTATTATACTTTCTATTAGAATATGTCTAATACAAGTATTTTAAAAAAGTGTTAAATGTAACAAATTATATTATTTTATTGAAATGTACTCACTGAGTTATCTATTCTTTTATATAAGTTACTCAAGTGTAATTTATTATATATCTTATATTATGAAAATATGGTATTATATATAATATTTAGATGTTTTAAGGGTTTTAGACTTTGTGATATATATATTTGGATATTATTTTGCAATGTTCCAATAAATTTTACAATATACTATATACATGTGTAATAATAGATATATATTTAAGTTAAATGATTCCTTAAAAAACTTTATGTCTTTTTTTAATTTACATTAATATTTTTTTTGTTCTTGTTATTGAATTTGAACAATAATGTCTTTTTTATTAGGTTTTTACATTAATATTTTGTGTTCTTATTATTGAATTTTAATAATAAATTTAGAATTATATTATTTTAATTTATTGAATCTTATTAGAATTCATGAATATTTATATTAAAAATTGATTAATAATATTGTTTTTAACTATGGAGAAAATATTATATATAGTAAAATACGGGAAAATATAACAAAGAACAGAAAAAATACTAAAAGTTTGGATGGTTTTTTCATAAGTTTAATATTCATACCTAATACTAAGAAGTTAGTATCAATCATTCTTAACAAAATAATTTATAAAAAAATTATACATAAAAATTATACATTCCTTATTCCTTGAAAGTGGTAACACCTTATAAAATATAAACCATATAATATAAATTAGGAGAGAGAATAGATATAATTATAGCAATTCATTACATAAACTAGTATTAGGACACACAATTGAAATAAATTTTTAACCTAGCACAAATGTATATAAAAAGAAAACATTATAATGGTTTATATACCATCCCATATTTGTATCCTCATATTCGTACAATTCTTATAACTTTCAACAACCCTTTTCATACAACATAATTCACTTAAAAATCATAAATTAATTAATTAATTAATTAATATTTTGTTTACATTTATATTTAACATTCACATTCAATCAATTAAAGAAACAAAATAAAAAACAAAAAATAAAAAAAAAATTATTTATTTAGCTTAAGTGGAAATTGCTTCGCTTGAGTGAAAATTTCTTCGTTTGAGAAAAAAATGAGCCAAAAGCAAATGTTAAGTTTCAAATTTATTGTCACTTTAGCAAAAAATTCCTTCGCTTGAGCAAAAATAAAATGGGAACAAAGTTAAGTTTCAACTTTATTTTTGTTTCAGCGAAAATAGGACTAAGAGCAAGGTTGAGCTTTAGCTCTACGCAAAAATATTAGAAAACCAACTTCATGCAATGGTACAAAATTTGTTGCCAAAGTTTTATCCAAATTAGTTTAACAAATACAACTTTCAAACAAATTAAAAGTTATTGAGGTAGTAAAATTTAAGTCTAACCTAACCTTATAAAATAAACTTAATAAGGTGAGGTTTTCCCCCACTTATATATTTTAAATTGGTCTTATCTTTGTTGATGTGAGATCTTTAACACACCCTTTCATGTCGAGGGTATCGAGCGTGGGAATTAAGAGGGTTGTTTTAGCGAAAATAGAACCAATAGTAAGAGTGAGTTTCAGCTCTATTCAAAAACTTTAGAAAATCAATTTCATGGAATGGAACCGAATTTGTTGCCAATGTTTTATCCAAATCAGTTTAACAAATACAACTTTCAAACAAATTAAAAATTATTAAGATAGTGAAATCTAAGTCAAACTCAACCTCATAAAACTAACTTAATAAGGTGTGAATTATCTCCACTTATATACTATAAATTGGTATTATCATAGATATTTGTGGGTGGTCAGATAATAATTCGATAATGGATTGCACAATAGGCCTAACAAATCTTACTGTGATAGGCTCTAATATCATATTAGATTCTCATACAATTTAAGTTTAGTCAACATCACAAAATTGACTTAATAAGATGAGGTTTGCCCCACTTATACATTGCAAATTGGTCTTGTCTTTAGCAAGTGTGGGATCTCCAACAAAAATTATTACTACAACCATAATTTGCTCAAATATAATCTTTCACTCATTTTGATTTAACCTTGATTATTCAAGTTCAATATATAGTTTTCATTCACATTGAACTCATAAGCAGATATATGGAAGAGTGATGGAAACTAACTTTACTCATTTAAACCATATTCAAAACTCAATTTAAGAAACCATATATCTTTCCATGCATAATCTAATCATTATATTAATATCTCAGCAAGAGTATTGAGTTCAAAGCACTCCAAATCAAATATTTATTAACTCAACTCCAAAGTGCACCCAACTTAAACTCAAAATATACTCACGCAAGTTTCAAACATTCAAATTATATTCAAAACAAAACATAAACCTTGCATAGGAATCAAGATAATATGACCAAGTCATATTCACATCCAAATCATTTATCCTAACGTATCATAGAAAAAACATAAATGGTTTCCTTAAATATAATTTCTTGTTCTAAAGTACTTTCAACTCAAGTAAGAAAACCAATCAAAATCTTTTAAAAATGTATAACAAATTATCCAAACATAATAAAAATTCAATAAAAACTTAATCAAGTTAGAAAAAATCACTTTTCTTATCTAATCTCACCAAGATCAATAATAAATTCAAAAGAAATAAATAGAATAAATAATTTTTAAAGTAAATAAGTACCTACTCTTACTTTGGTTAAAAAACTGATTGGTTAAAAAAATTAAAATTGATTGGTTAAAAGTGATTTTTAATTCTTTAACTACCGTAAATGTGATCAAATTTTAAAATAAATGAAGATTGATAAATGAAATTCAAAAAAGCGTTAAAGTGTATTCGGGAAAGAAAAGTGAAGCTCAGATTTTAAGAAAAAAAAAACTAACATTGTTTTTAGAAATTATAAAAATCTTAATTAAATGAAAATGAATTTCGATACTCTCTTTTAAATATCGTAACTAAATATTGATAGAATTTTTTATAGTAAAACATTTTTTTATAAATCCAGAAAACTTCCTTAAGATTTTAAGTTTGTAAAAGTAATATTATTCACCATGATTTTTTTCTGTACCATATTTCAAATCATAACGATAACTTATAATCAATCCATGCATTAATACTTAACTCAAAATATTAATCAACTTACGAGGCAGATAATATTTTAAATGAATACATCACCAAAATCTGGCCGTATGAACCTTACATGTTTTCAAACAGTTCATCTAGAACATCTTAGTGTACACTCTCACATGTAGGAATAACGAATCCAGAAAATCGAAGCTAGTTGGAGGCAATAATCATATATATATATATATATATATATATATATA
>Ga0099824_1007683_pt1 | contig 14153 bp, 7 predicted proteins | sample SiratrowhiteBW_FD_76837 | JGI IMG/M metagenome (GOLD analysis project Ga0099824, IMG submission 76837) | Root nodule microbial communities of legume samples collected from California, USA - Siratro white BW | ecosystem: Host-associated > Plants > Roots > Nodule | place: USA: California...
CATTGGCATTTTCATCACTCGGACGTTAAAATTCTTTCATGGTTAATTGGAAGAACAAACTTTCATGCGACAACCTCCTTAGGTTTGTTTACTAGCTAGAGTCTAATGCAATTTGTAAACTTCATTTATCTCTCTATGAACTTGGCCAAATGGTACAAAATTGGGTTGAATTGCAGTGAAGCAAATCACTTAGTCTTGTACTATCGTAATTGGCATATTTCTTAGGTATATTAAGAGCCACCAAGTCAAGTTCTAATGTACAAATTGGCATATTTCTTAGGTATATTAAGAGCCACCAAGTCAAGTTCTAATGTACAAATATAACTGAGATACCCAAATTTTTGGATAGTGATGTTGATTGGGTAGAATGTCTCATAGACAAGAGATCTACTACCAGATATTGTATTTCCATTGGAAGAAATATTATCTCTTGGAAGAATAATAAACAAAACACTGTTGTTCAATCTAGTCCAAAAATAGAGTAAAGAGCTCTGGCCAATTGGTGTGAATTAAACAACTTCTAAGAGTTAAAAATTTGTCATATTCAACAATCAAACAGTTTTTCAAGTTTTCTTTAATCCAATGTTCCATGAAAGAACTAAGCATGTAGACATTGATTATCATTTTATTCGGGAGAGGCTAATAACCTAGGAAATTTCTACCAAATTTATCAGCTCTTGCACATGTCTTGACCAAGTCTTAGAAAGGGCCTCAAATTTAATTTATATGTCCAAGCTTGGGGGATATTAATTACATACTCTAGCTTGAGGGAGAGCGTTAGATGTTTAATATAATATTATTTTCCTTAGTGTCTACACAATTCCTGTTTTTGAGCTTCTATTCTGATTGTAGCCTGCTGCCATAAATGCCACAATCTGTTCTTCTTTTCTTTCTCTTAGTGTACTCAGTTTAGCTTTCACACACACACATACATATATAATATAAAATAGTTCAGTTGAGTGCTCAGAAACGTCACTCAAGCTTTTTGAATCCAAAACTTAGTCTCTGAACTGAATGATAACTTTTAGAATAAATAAAAGTACGTTATCATTTCTTAGATTATCATCTAAGATTAGTTTCCTCGTTATCTTTTAGGATTGATTACCGTATTTTCTCAACTTATCAATATTTGTTTATTAAAGTAGTTAGATTATAATTAGTATAAATAAGGGTTAGTTCTCCAGGTTTTATGAGCATATGTAATGCATCAATACATTGTAATACATATCAATTAATAGAAATTAGTGTTTTATTCTCTTTTATCTCTGTCTCCCTCTATACCTAAATCTGTATTTTAACATCACCAGAACTGCCAGTCCAAATTAAACACATAACTACCCCAATGGCAGTAGCTATAAATTTGAATTTAAACCTTTGTAAGCATACCTACGCTGCACGAATAGTTCTAAATGGTTGCAATACCATAATGGGTACATATCCAATAATCAACTATCACTCAAAAACAAGTCAGTCCACTTAAAGGACCTTGCTTTGTTACTAAGTAATTTTGTATACTATTAATGAAACTAACAGCTACTTCAATCCCCTTCAAACACATCATAAAAAAGGAAAGGAAATAAAAATTGTGTAGTTTTTAAAATTCTGGAGTCATTGCTCCCACTCTGGAAAACAAGTCACGACCTAAGTCTGGCCCAATCAAAGAATCTGGTCATTAATAATTAGTATTCCACACAATAACCCAAGTACAGTGACTGAAATTATGACAAAGCATGTAACAGATATCAAAGTTCAACTGACTGTTGTTGAAGGCATTAAAACAGTGAAATGCATAAAAGTAAGCAATTTTTAAGTCTTTGAAAGTTTAAATATTATAAATGCTATTATAATAAACTTTTTATTACACAAAAGCTTGCAAAAGTAAGAAACTGGGATGCATTGAAACAAAAAGAGCAAGATCACTTTATAACATTGTCTAGCTTTGTAAATATATTAGACTCACCCCCCAAAGTATTTCTTTCTGATGTATCTGGTTTGCAGCATCCTGGATGCTTCCACTGAGGGTAACAGCTTCTGGATCATCAGAAATTGAGCTCGGTTGTCCAGCTGTAACTGCAGTACAACAAGAATGAAATTAATGCAAAATGACAAGTAAATGAACAGAATTAACACACAACTTAAACGAGGAAAAGTACCTTGGAAGCTAACATGCTCATTGATAATACCAATTATTGAACTGGATTGCATACTATGTAGATGTTGCAATAGAAGCTCATAGGAATACTGCCAGAAGTCCAAAACATTAACTATCAGATTTTTCAATGTATAGAAAACCTAAACGTAATGATGAAAATTTCTAACAAAACTATAAATAAGGCCAAAAATGGTCTTTATATGGGTTTTTTTTTTAGAAACTGGAAATCAAATGCTAATAGCCAAGCATTTTTCCGAATAGAAAAGCATCATCAATATTAATAAAAAATAAAATTACACGAGAACAGTCAAACACATAAAAAAAAGCCTGAAAGGGGCCCAAAGTTCTGCCCAACTTCTCATGGATTATGAAACTAAGTGAAAAAAAATATTTAATCTGATGAGTACCGAAAGGAGTTACTGAAAAAACAGTTCAATTAAAGCATATTAACATACTAATCTAGGTAAATAAAGACATTACCCGACATATCTTTATGTTGAACTTACTCTGCCTAAGGGAATGCGCGAATTCCATTTCCTGAGAAAGAACAATATTGAAGGATTATATAGTGCTAGCTATCTAACAGTTTCAAGAAACATATAAAAGATATCATATTTTAGATAGAAACCAACCTCCAAATGAGTAGGAGAAAGAACTAGTTCCAATTTCTGAAGGTCCAGTGAGTGCAACATTTCATGGTCTTCACGAAAGGTATTGAAAAAGTTCCAAGCTGAGTATATCCAACAGAATCATGAATCATGTAAACAGAAGCATAAAACACATGTTGCACTAATGGCCACACTAGGCACTTCAAAATCCATCAAAAATAACATCAATAATTAATTGTTAAATATCTGTGTGAATAAATATTTCATACCTTCTTGAAGATGCCCTTTTGCCACAAGATCCATGAAGCAATGGATAAATACTGGATAAAGCACACGCAGCAACTCATGCTGCAAAGAAGTGGCAAAAAATATGTAAGAAACTGAAACATGGCAATTTCGTAAATGAACTTTAAACAAGACAGTAACCAAACGGCATGCTACCTTGTATGATTCAAGTGACCTGTATGCCCATGATCTTAGTCTGCCATATCCATCATGGTATCTCGCAGAACCTCTCTCCAATCTGCAAAATAAAGGGTTTTCATTCAAAAAATCACTCCTGAAAAGATTCGTGTTGAAAGGGTAATCTAGTGTACTATTAGTGCTAGAGATGACTATATTCTAAGAAAGTAAACCTCCTCTTCAGCTTATATGTTTGCTAACAGCTTTTAAAGGAAAACAATTTCAAAATCATATTTGTGCAATAATTTTCTTGTGAGATGCTAAAAAACGTCCAGAACAGATACTAGCGGCTTAAAAACACTTTAAATAGGCCAAGACTAACTGTCCGTTTCATCCTCTTGATTAGTTCATATATTTCCTAATTGAAAAAATTAAAATATTGTAAAAGCCAAACTAATTTACTACCTCATTCACAAAAGTAAAACTACACGCCTATCCTTTTTAACATAATTTGCATTGAAGCTCATCCTCTAAATTAACATAGAAGAGCAACCAAGACTGTTTACGGCCAAACAAATTAGCAACATGTAGCAATGTGGAAGGATAACTATTGATTAGAAATCCACAAGATCACAAATTCCTAAGTTTTACAGAGCACACATTGCATCTTCAAAATATGAAATTTAACCCAAATCTTAGGCACTAAAGTCGGAAAGAGCCCCCACTGCAATTTCATTGACATGTAACAGTTTAAAACTAAAATTTCCAATTGAAAAGTTTAAGTGCTTTTTCCAGTGAATTCAGAGTATGCCCCCAGTAGTTGAAGACCAATCACTCAAGATACTGCTATCTATAATTATGAAGCTTATTATCTCTCCTCATCAGAAACTAACAAAATAAAGAATATATAAAAAGAAAGACTCACAAACTATAAAGTTTTGAATAAAAGATAGTTTCATGGAATTAGAATTTGGTCACGGCTCATTATGTCGAATCTCCCTTTGAAAAACCCAACACTCCTGACAAATCTTTTTTCCGCTCAAACAGGCCGAAAAATCAAACTCCTAATCACATGCTTGAAGGACAAAGGCATCTCTCAGCCATACCTCGCATGATTTAAGCAGTGAGTATACTCAATTTTAAGTGATTCAAGCTTCAATTCTTGGTAATGTCACTTTAGAGATGAAATAAACCATATATGTATATCTATATCTATCTATCTTTCTAAATAATTAAAAAAAAAATTAATTTGGTGCACGCTTCAATTATTGACAGTAGCTCCATCGCTTCACGAGTGACACCAACACTGTGCGATTTTATGTGTAATTTTAAACTCCGATAACATACATAATATTCATAAGCACGAGGGTTTAAATTAAGACACCTAGCGACTGAAAGGTGGTGGAGTACTATAATTAGACATAAATTGAAAAGAAAAATTGAAAGGAAAATGATAGAGAGAGTGAATACTGAGCGCGATTGAGAGTGTCGGGTTGAAGAGAGGAATCGGTGTTGGAAAGTTGAAGTTGGTCATCGTTTTGCGCGAACCCTTTCTGCTTGAGGTACCCACTCACACAACCTTCTATTTGATCTTCGTCCATACCCACACCACACCACTCAACCAAATCAAACTCTGCTAACTATTTCCCTCTCTCTCTCTCTTATTTCAATATTTTCCCACAGACTGAACTTCACTGAAAAATATTGCTTCCCTCAATCGATCTAGTTGGGTGAATATATTATAGGATGTGAACAAATTTTTATAGTCAATTCCTAAGTATTATTTTACCATTTCTTTTTTTTCTTTTTTTATAAATATAAAATTTTATTTTTATAATAATTATAATACTCTTAAAAATAAATTGTTATGTAATTTTTATAATTATCAAAAACATTATTTTTGTATAATTATTTTATACTTTTTAATGTTTATTTTATTTATAAAATATATAATATGAAAATAATTATATAAATTTATTAAAATAAAATATAACATTATATATATATATATAATTAATTAATGAAATATATCCTAAATTTTGAAAATATCCTTTGGACTGTAAAATTTGAAATATAATTTTTATATTTCAGGTTATATAATTCATAATATATTGTTCTAATTTTTTAATTCTGGAGTTTTGTTTTATATTCGAAATTGTATAATTCAAAACATAATTTTTTAATTTTTGATTGTAGAATTTAGAATAAAAAAAATTAAGGGGGATAGAGTTTTTTTTTTTTCATTAGAGCTGTAACGGTCATTTTGCTTAATGTGTGGATGTATAGGAAGAAAGTATGTAAGTGTAGAAAGAATATGTTTAAATGTTTAGAATAATTTATAATAATTTAGACTAATAATAAGCTTTGGGTTATGATTGCTTCTTTTCATGCTTCCATAAGTTCTTCCTGCACCTTTATAATATAGGTAAAATAACAATTTTGATCTTAGGTTAACACATAATTTAACTTCACCCCTAACTTTCACCTTCAATGCTCATTGCACCACACCTTCGTTCTTCCTCTATTATTGCTTCATTTTTCTTTCACGCTCTTTCATGACACTCATCCATTCAAAGTAAGTTTGATTTGTGTTTTTTATTTGGTTTACAATTTTGAAGGTTTTTGGTGTATGGGTAAATGTTGTGGATGCATTTTTTTTTTAAATGGTTTGTAACGAATTCTGCAATCCAATCAACAAAAGTTTTGTTGCATATACTAGATTGTAGAATTCAAAAATTTGGAATTATACTATATATAACAAAAAGTTTTGTATTAGATTGTAAAATTTGGAAATCAAATCTGGATTTGATATTCTCTTTCGAATTCTAATATCTGATGCATAACTTTTTTTAGTTTTATATGTCGAATCGTAGAAACCGCAAGATAAATCTAAATTTGATATTATCTTTCGGATTTTATAATCTGGTATGCTAACAAAAAAAGTTTGTATATCAGATTATACATTATAGGACACTCCTTTTCTAGGAAAAAAAATACTTTGCATGGACACAGTAATATTACAAAATATTATTAATGATAATAATGTTATTTATAGTTCTTTTATTGTTATTAATATACATAACATTAATTATAATTATTATTATTATAATATTAATGATAATAATATTAATAAAACTAATAATAATATTAATAATAATAATAAAAATGTTAGATATAATATCATTATTAATTGTAATATCAATAAAAAATATTACTAATATTAATCTTTAATAATGTTATTATTAAAAAATTAATATGGCGTAATATTATTATTAGTATTAGCAATTTTATCCACATATATAAGTTCATAGGTATTACTCATGGACATAGGTTTAATAGGTAATACCTACGGACCTATATCTGTGGATAATACATACGACCTATATTTGTAGATAATACCTATGGATCTATGTTCGTGGGTAATTTTAGAATTTTAATCATAATAATATTAACATAAATAATATTAACATAAATAATATTAATATTATTATTCATAATATAAGTAATATTAATAAAAATATCAATATTATTTGTTAACTTCAAAATAAAAATCAATTTAGAATTTAGTTTTAGAAATAAATAAGATAACACCTGAATATTTTTTTAATAGAAAAATTGTTTAAATAAGTAAAAATTAGTTATTTAGTTTTATTTTTATAATAACAACCACCAACTCTTTCTAAAAAGATATTATGTTTTATTTTTTATCAAAACTACAAACTATCTTCTTTCTCAAAGGTTGTTCTTCCCCCTTTTCTTTGCCTTTTCTCTAAAATTTCGTCTTCCTTCTTTATCAAACTGACGATCAGAGGTCATCCTAGACTCTTGGTGTTGAGTGGAGCAAGAGTGTCCAATCAAATTCTTGAACATAGTTAGATTGCTTGTGATTTTAGGTTTTTTGAACTCCTTTGAATATCTCTACTTTATAGAGATAAGGGAAGCTAGTTGCATGTTTTCTTATGTTAGTTTGAAATAGAGATTTATCTAAAATGATAATATTTGGTAAGGGAAGCTAGTTTGAATGTTTTTAGTAGATAATGTATTTACTTGTTTTTGTGAATTCGGTTAAGAGAATATAGTTTGAAGTTTGAATGTTTTTAATATAAATTTTAATTATTTATTTTATTATGAATTGGATGGATTTGAATTGAATGGAATGGAATGAGTGTTTATATATGGGATGATGTAGTATCAATGTTTGTGAATGATATAAAATGGTGATCAAGACATAATATCTTTAGAAAGGAGGATATCGTGTTGAGATTATTAAGATGTACATTGTTTAGGGATTTGAGCTAAGGAGGTATCCTGACTCTACTGATACATTGGATTCACATATATGAAGATTATCTGGTGTGGGTGGTGATAATCGATGGAGGTTCTGATATAATGCAAACAGGACAATGATATAGTAAGTATATTAATTAATGAAATGGTAGTTTTTCTTAAGTGTCTGTGAAATAAAAGAAAACTCAGGTGATGTAGGAATTAAAATAGCAACAACAAAGCAATGTTCTAGGCTCATCTGCAATAGATACCAAGAGAGGTTCAAGGGGATTGAGTAAGGAAGAAAGTTTCAAAGAGAGTGATTCACAAAGAGAGAGAAAAGGGCTCACCATCTATAACCTCCCCTCCACCATACTACTCTTATAACTACCCCATTATCTCACGTCCTTTCACTACTCATGTGCAGAGGTTGTTATGCATTATTGCCTGGATCTGTCTCCATGTGGCCATCAGTTTGTTGTCATCCCCCTCTTTTTTTTATTACTTGCATCATTACCTCTTCCTTTAAAAATGACCTTGTCCTCAAGGACAAATCGTGGATATTGAGTCTTCATGTCTTCATGATTCCCACGTTGCCTCTTCCTCAGACAATTGTTGTCACTTGATTAAGACTTGTTCTTGTCATTTACCATTATTTTTTATCATGCGATGTCCAAGAACGATATGAGGATATAATTGACACCCTTTTACATCAAGTGATAATGGTATTGGGCCATTTCCCTGGACGGAGGTGTCCTCACATCTCTTCAAAACTGATATGTGAAAAACTTGGTGTATGCGAGTAGTGGAAGATAGTTATAACTTGTAAGCTACTTTGCCAATACGTTAAAGAATGGGAAATAGACCAAAATACTTCATTGGCAGTTTTTGATTTTTATGCAAAGCAACTGAATGTTGGCGGTATGGTTGAAGTTTGACATAGACAAAGTCTCCCTCTTTAAATTTCAACTCTCTTCTTTTAATGTCTGCTCTTATTTTCATTCTTGTTTGGGTGCTATGCAAGTTGTTCTTTAATGTGTCCAGCAATGTATCCTCTGTTGTAATTGCTCCTGTAGTACAGGTGTGCCGAAGGCATTAACGCTATAACTCGGTGGGTCACGTCCAAATCCTGCCTTGTACGGTGTCATTCCAATGGCAGAATGGAAGGATGTGTTATAGTTGTATGCTGCCCAAGGTAGCAGTTTGAGCCAGTCTTTAGGATTCTCTTAAGTGTAGCAGCGAAGGTACATTTCAAGACAGCGATTCAAAACTTTTGTTTGGTCATCCGATTCAGGGTGATAGGCATAACTTCTTGCCAATCTAATTCCCAGTCCCTTGCAACATTGTTCTCAGAACTTATTAGTAAATTTTTTTTTGCGATCGGAGACGATTGATTGAGGAAGACCATGAATACTCACCACTTGTTTAATGAAAACCTCTACCACTTTAGGGGTAGTGAAATCTGGTGGCAAGGGTATAAAATAAGCAAATTTAGACAATCGATCAACAACTACTAAAATCACCGAATAACCATGCACTACTGGTAAGCCCATGATAAAGTCCATCGAAATATCCTGCCAAATTTGAGTTGGAATTGGTAATGGTTGTAGAAGGCCAACTAGTGGTAGTGTACAATACTTAGCTTGTTGACAAATTTGACATGCTTTGTTTAATCGATTTGGCCATATCTTTCCAAAATAACTGAGTTGTAATCTGAGCAAGTGTTTTCTGATAGCCACCATGTCCCCCCCAAAATTAAATCATGGAACTCCTGTAATACTACCTTTATTGTGTTGAAACTTTGTGGAATGATTATGTGATCTACCCAATACCATAAACACTTCTTTGCTGCAACTTTCCAGATTGCCTCTGAGTTTCGTGAAATCCCCTGTGGGTCATACTGTTTTAATTCCTCATGTAATTAGCTCAACAATGAACAATTCACTATCGTTAATGTTAAGAACGACCTGAATAAGTCATCAGCACTATTGTTAAAATTCTCTCTTCTCAATCAGTGTTTATTTCATATACCGAATTCTACAATCCGATACCCACAATTCACAAATAAATATATATATATATCGGATTGTACAATTTGTTGATCTCCCGGAATGCACAATCTAAAAAGTTAAAAAAATAATATTTTGAATTCTGAAATTTAAAATATATTATATTTTGAATGGCCTGGTTTAAAATATAATATATTTTTTATATTTTAGATTATATAATTTAAAATAAAATATAATTTTTATATTTTAAATTGTATAATTCAGAATGGAAATTTTTTATAAAGATATTTTTAGTATTTTGAGAAGTATTGGAGTAGGAGAAATACATGGAGGTGCAGGAAGAATTGGCCTAATTGGTGTATGTGGATATAGATGGGCTTAGTATGATGACGGGCTTGGTGTGCTTCAACTAAAACCAAATGATTAGAGAGTGTACTTGGGTAAAATGAGGGTGCCAATAGGAAGGTTCCATTTCATTCTAAAAACAGAACCAATCAACCTCTTTATTTGACTTGTTTATTCTTTCTTCTTCCTTTCACAGTTTCGGAAAATTCAGTTTGCTAATTCCCTCTTTTAGAAGTTTCCTCTTGTTCTAAAGCTAAAAACTTTGAAATTTGAAATATAAAATCCCTTCTTTTTAACCTTTTGGACATCCACCCTTATTTTAAGGCATGTATGTCAAATTTCTTAAGATAATGGAGTTAGGATTTAATTTGAAATGATCCTTTTCAGTTGATGGTTAGTGTTAGGTTTTGAGTTTATTAATAACTTCTTTAACACTTTGTTTTATCATCCTTTTAAAGATTAGAATGAAAAAAAAAAAAAATAAGGTCAGGAAAGCTATCTCCATTTTACTTTAAATTCTAAGTAAAAGATTCAGCTCAAAAGGGGCACTTTGTATTGAGATAGATGGATATGAAATTTTGTAGGAATGAATTAGAAAATTGGGGGGCTTAGTTCTAAAAAGCATCTCAGAACTTTGATTAATTTACAATTTATATTTTATTTTTGATAATGTATTTTTCAGATTTGAAAAATATTCATGTGAGTGTTAATGTAAAAGCGTTGGCCGTTTAAGAATTTGGTAGAATTTGAGAGATTTAGAATTTTATGATGATGATAAGTGGTTGCTGAAATTGTTGTATTTGCAAACTGGAACTTATGTTTGATGCATTTATAAAATTGTGTTGTTTAGTATAAATCTGGGGTAGTAAAATGAAATAAACTAGGAATTTTTGAAAACTTGATACGTAAGGTAATTTGACGTAAAGTGAGAAAGTTGCTATGTTTAAGTGAGTAGAAATATAGGTTGTTAATGGATACATAAGAAATTTTAATTTTGACAAAACACGATGTTTTGAAAAAGTTCTTAGAGAATTTTGTTGGGCGAAATAGCTTTGTGAGAAATTAGTCTTTTTAAAAAAAATTATTTAGATAGAAATTTTGTTTATCAAATTAGATCTGGAAAATTTTGATACTTACGTACTACGGATCTTAATTTCGTTCAGATGATTTCTAAAAAAATTAATCTTTTATTGTTTACTTATAGAATTTAAATAATTTTATTGTACATAGCTTTAATTTGTTTAATAATTATATGAATATATTCTAATATTTTAATTAAATTTGGTTAGTGCAATATGACTATTTTGTGGTATGAGTTGAAATGATATAATGATGTGAAACTATTGAGGTGTTTTAATTGAGATAGTTATCTCCAATGACAATAATTGATACTATGATGGTTTGAGTATAGTGTTCATATTAATTTAGTTATAAATTGATGAGATATCTATACTTTTACTACAAATAAAAGTATAAAAAATAATGAAAAGTAGATAAAAAATTGTATTAACCTAATTATATAAATAATATGGAGAAAGTTACAACTTACAAGAGTTTATGAGTGTATACGAAATTATCTTGTATTTTGTTGATTACCATGTGATTATAATTGAGAGTGAAATTACACTGTTATTATACTAAAACTGCACAATCTATTTTAATTGAACCCTACTAATAAATTTATTTAAGTTTGTTCTCTTTCAAGTGACCTTCTTCGTTATCTTTCAATTTGATTTCATCTCACAACCCAACTCACATCTTCATTATTCATGTGAATACAAGGGCGGACCAAAAATAAGTATACTTTAACTTCAAATGTAATTTAATATGTCATCATATTTTTTTTTTTTTTTCCTCTCTTCTAAACTATACATAGATTTTCTCATCTCTCTTATAAACCAAACTAAATTGGATTTTATTTCCACCTTTCTTTCTATTCTCCTCTATTAATTAAACACCACATTTCTTTAAATTAAACATTTCCCTCTTATGCAATTTCCTCCACATTAGAGAATCTCACAAGCTTCAACAAAAACTTGTAAAATCATCTGGAGATAACTCAATCAACCAAACTTACAACCTTTTCATCAATTTCACATATAGGTAACGTATGAGTACATATTAGGTGTTTTTATGAATTCAATATTAACATGGGAACTAAGGTACTCCTTCTTTCAAAGAATTGTTAGAAAACTATTCAAAGGTTTCTCTTTCACGTTACACACGTAAGAATCATCCACAAACTCCAAGCCAATAATAGTGGCATTACATGTATCGTGAGGCTCGTGTTGCCGAAAATTATATAAAGTGCCTTGACACAAATTTGACCTAGAAGGATATTTAGATGGCTTTTTCTGTGGACCATCACTATTTAACAAGAGGAGGCACTAATAAAGGTGACAAAGCAACCAAACTAAATGACATTGACTTGTAAAGACAGAATGACAAGGCAAAGACCACCATGCTTGAATAACAATTCTCATAAACACCTTTTATTCATAAACTTTTTACCATAATAATTTTAGTATTTTTATTAGCAATTTGGATCTCTATCATTTTACATAAATTTCATTTCTTTTATAATAAGCTCATTGAATCTAAATCTAATAAAGAGTAATAAAGATTATCCAACTTAATTAGTCAATCAGCTCCACCATGATTTAGGTTAGATAAAAAATAAATATTTTTACAATAAGCTAAAAAATAGGACTCGTCTCATCTATATCTCGATTCATTCAACTTGAATACATAATGAGTTGAGTTGACCCACTTAATTTTGGTCTGCTCCATCATTGATATGCTAAAAACGGAATGAGACGACTCAATCATTTAAATATTTTTAATTTATTAATTAATGTATCTAATTGAATAAATTTATATAATTATTATCTTTACATATTAAATTATTCATTATAATTAATTTTTTAAATTTAATTTGTAATTATTGATAATTTAAGTTATAATATCATTGTGTATTTGTATCATTCAAATAATGTAAAACCCTTTTTTAAGAAAAAAAAAATCTATATGCATTTTTCATTCTCTTCCTCCTCTAAAATCATCTTTTTCAATTTTAAAACTCTCTTCCTTTGTCTATTAAAATATCAATCATTCATCGATTTCAGATTCTAATCGCACATCTCAACACTTAAAAAATTAAGGAACGATTCTACCCAATCAAAAACCTCGATCAGAGATCAGAGTAATCCTAAAGATCCTTTGTTCTCAGCTTTTTGTTAGTTTTTGTCATCTATGATCTATCTTGGTAAAGACAGTTGAGAAACTTGTTCCTCTAAACTTAATTAGAGTCATACTGAGATTTGATTCTGTTTTGATAACTTGCTTTAGGCTTCAATATTTTTGGAGTACTATAGTGTGTCTTAGATCTGTTTAAAGAAAAACCTTCAAGTAAGGAAAGCTAGTCTTACAAAATTCTACTATAATACACTAAGTTAGATTACTTGATTGTGAAATTAGATGTGATTTTAATTTGAAATGTTCTCTAGCAGTGATAATGAAATTTTGTATAGTTTGATGAAATAATTGATTTTATGTTAATTGAAGTCATGAAAATATTGGATGTTTGAATGCTTAGTAAATAACTATTGCATTGATGTGAGATGTATTCTTGCATGTTTTGATGATGTTATGGATTGAATGAGGTATGCTATCATGTATGAATTGTGCTTGTTGTGTGTATTAAGTCTTTACATATATGTTTTAATAGAAACTTCAAGCTTTACTGATTATCTAAGTCACATAAACTAAAATATATCAAGTGATGAGAAGTCGATGAGAGATTTCATACACATTAAGATCTCCTGTAGACATTCAATTTTGGATGCGTGAACTTATCCTGACCCTTTCTCTTAGATTTTTTTGATAATCTAAGTCTTGTGTAATGGGTTAGATGTTAGTTTATAGTAGTAGCCAGCTTAATACGAGTATTCCAGGAGACTATAAGTTTATATATAAGTTTTATGTTTGGTGAAAGAATTTATGTGTGAAGTTTATAATAATTAATATTGGTGTTTAATGCTGAAAATGAAAAAGTTTAATATGAATTGTTATTATTTCCAATTTAAGGTACTTTGATTCTATTTTATAGTAATGATAGTTGTTTTTAATAAGTTCTTTATGTTGACATATTTATATATTATTAGCTTATCCTTATTTTCTTGTTTTGTATTTTTGAACTACAGTTACAAGATTGTATATTTGAACAAATATTGAAACTGAAATTGCAACATATGAAAAATAATAGAAATTGTTAATGTTTAAGAACCTAATTTAAGACAATATATATATATATATATATATATATATATATATATATATATATATATATATATATATATATTTTTTGTTATA
>Ga0099824_1007684_pt1 | contig 14152 bp, 7 predicted proteins | sample SiratrowhiteBW_FD_76837 | JGI IMG/M metagenome (GOLD analysis project Ga0099824, IMG submission 76837) | Root nodule microbial communities of legume samples collected from California, USA - Siratro white BW | ecosystem: Host-associated > Plants > Roots > Nodule | place: USA: California...
AAGTTATGCACCCATACTCCTCTCAATTACCAAAATGCCCTTAACCCAAGTTGAGTTTCTGATTGGTGGGGTTACTTCCTGCACCTCCATTAATTAGGATCTGCACCCATACTTTTCTGAATTTCAAAACTGCTCCCACAAATACTCAAAAAGTCACCATGCACCACTTAAAACTCACATATTTAAGCTTTGCATTACCACGAATTCATTCAGTCACGTTCCATTTCTGCATACATGATCCCGCTAAAGCTAAAGTGTCAATTTTATGTTGCATATAACTGTTGTATGTTATTTTTCGACACCGAATTTGGCACCATTTCTCAAAGCCCAGGCTTCAAACCTGGCACCGTTTCTCAAAGCCCGGGCTTTAAACCTGGCACTGTTTCTCAAAGCCCAGGCTTTAAACCTGACACTATTTTCTAAAGCCCAGGCTTTAAACCTAACACTGCTATCTAAAGCCCAGGCTTTAAACCTGGCACTGACGCCATTCACTTACCTTACTTTCAAACACAAGCTTTCAAAAAATTCAAAATATCAAACCAACCAACAATTTTATCAAACAAAGAACTACGTAACCCTGATTCTCCATCACTGATGGAGATACGTAGGAGAAAGGTCAAACCTTGTCTGGCTCCCTAAAACCAAAAAAAATATTTTGTTTGTTTTATCTTAATCTCTTTCTTAGGAAAATAAATGTTTTAATAAATCACACTTAGATTACTTATTTAATTAAAGGTACCGTCTTAGGACGGAGGTTGTGGGGGTGCTAACACCTTCCCCACACGTAATCGACTCCCGGACTCGAAATCCGTTTTCGCAAACTTGTCTTATCTTGTTTTTGGTTTTTCATAGTTTTTCCTTTAATAAATTATGGTGGCGACTCCACTATTTTGAAAATTAAATTATTTTTGTTCGTCGTTCTCGTTGTGGCCCCGGTTGCGACACTTTATCTTTTTTTTTTTTCTTTCTTGTATCTAAGTAAAAGATAAGTAAATCACATCACTAAAGAACTCTTTGATCACTTTAAAAAACTAAAGAAAAAATGGAAATTGAAGATAATAGACTGTAGTAGAACTTACTAAAACCAATATTTATATGAATGTTTTACTCTAATCCTTAGTTAGTTTGGAAGTTAGATTTTCCAAAGCAGGAGAGGGGGGAAGGTCTGGATCTTTTATCTCTTAAAGAAAAAGAGAATAAGAAAGTGGGAAAAATAAGAAATGAGGGAGAAGAAGTGTAACTCCTATTTTAAGAGAATAGAGGATTGAAGATTTTCTATAGGCGTCCCACAACTTTTAAGTTCAATCCTCTCTTGTCATATTTATTCTTCACCAAACCCAATAGTATGTCCAACTGTTTTAATTACGTATACTAATTTCTATTCTCATGTTCAAAACAATATCATATCATTGTTTAAATAATTTTAAAAGAAGAAAATAAATTAAATTTGATTCTCACTTATAAATTATTTGGTGCACTTAATTAAAACACACAAAAAAAAGTCAGTTATTACAATTTAATAAAGAATATCCCAATTATTACTTAAGAAAATTCCAATACATTGTAAAGCATGATTTTTGCAATTAGGCAAGATGAAATTATTTAAGATAATTTTTTTATTGAATACATTGTATAAAATATTGTGTGATGCACATATATTATTTATACACTATTATATACACCACACATATACTAATCTCAACTCATTTTGACTCGATTAAAGATTTCATATGATATGTTATCATATCGTATTTCCTTAATTATAATTAAATATCCATAATAATAATAATAATAATTTAAGAAAAAGGCTAAAATATTGAGACTATATGTACAAATTGATTTTATTTGAAAAATATTATACTGTTATGAAATACTTTATTTTGAAATTGTATATGTTTGAAGATGTTACAAGATATTTCAAGTGGATGTAAATTTTACCTTTTAACTTTTAAATAATTTTGTAAAGTTAATTAGTTAGACTTAAAATTTATTTTTTAAAATGATATCAAAATTTATCTTAATAAAATTATTAGATATTTACATGATATTTGACCTAATTTATATTTTTTTTATATTTTTTTTATGTTCTGCGTCACTGATAGGCAGTATTTTCATATATGTTCTATTATTAATAAAATGTAACATTTTTATTTATACCTGAACAAATGTTTAATTCACATTTTATAATACTTATTACCCATTTAAATTTGAATTTCAGTGGGGCTATTAACCTGACAAAAAGGTGCGTTCAAAAAAATAATTTTGAACTAACATATTAAATAACTTAACTAGAGTAAACTAATAAAACTGAAGTATTTTAATTATAACTATCCTATACTATATATTAGGTTCAGTTTTAGGAATACTAAATATTATAATAAAATAATTCAGTTCAATGTGATTTTATCTGTAATATATCATAGCTAAAATATTTAATAGAAAGAAAATTGTGCATTTTATTTGGGCAATTATCTAGCTACGAAAAATGTCAATAACCAAAAATTTGTAATGTGTAAATATTCATTAATTTGCTTCTTTTTTTTTCTTTATAATCTTACCCTTGAACTATAACTGTATATACTACGTGCCAAATATTAAAAACATGATAATTCATTACTTCTATATATTCATAAAATTATATATTACATCTTATTATCAAATAATTTTCTATTGAAAAAGGTGCAGGATTTAATTACTAATAACTTGGAAATAAAGTCATAACTAGCGCTATTACTTCATCTACAAGAAATAGGCCGAACTTTAAAAAATATATTATACCTCTTAGTTATACCAAAAAGAAATTAGATTCATATAATTTTCTATTGACACAATTATTTTTTATGCTTCATAACATATAAAAGGTGTGGAAGAAGAAGATTTATGGAAAGAAGTCTTAGAGTTCAGATATGGATATGGAGGAATTTGAGTGAAAACTTAAGTAACAACAAGTACTCTATATGATGGAGGGACGGTGGGTAACCGCATATGGAAAGTCGGGGATGGAAAGAACATTAGATTCTAGCAAGACAAATGGGTTTACAAGCAATCTCTATAAGCTAGGTATCCAAAAGACTCTATGCATTGTCACTTTGTAAAGACAAAACAATGGAGGAGGTTAGTGAATGGAGTTCGGAGAATGGGAATAGAAATGATCGATGTAGTTGGCATAGTTGGCAACTAATATAGTGTAGGGCAATGTTTGAATGGGAGAAAGAACTAGAGGAAGAACTTGATGTTCATTATTTTTCCCTATTTACTTGTTTGTATACATCTATTTTTATTAGTGATTTGTGTTTAACTACCTATTATTTTCTCTATTTCAGTGTTTAGGCTTCATTTATCATAAATTCGTAATTTTATTTAATTCATATTTTCTGAGCTAATTATATCATTTTTATTTTCAGGGCAGCTTTTGAATTTTATTGGGCTTGAAAATTAATTCTGGAATTGAAGAGGAGCTGTCACATTAGCAGTTTTTATTTTGAATAAATTTGGGCCTGTTAGGTTTAGTCTTGAGCACTTATTTAGGTCTAGCTGCCTATTATAGAGGGAGGTGAACATAGAAGTAAACAGTTCTTTATTCTTTATTTTTAGGGTTCAATTTGTTTTCTCTCTTTTGAAAAACTATTTCTGTATTTATTTTCTTTTCTCTACAATTACGTTATATTTTTGTTTCAATTCAATTTCATTTTTTATTTTAATTTAATTTCGTTTTCTATTTTAATTATGTTTTGCGTTTAATCTTCATTTTCTTTATTCGAATTTAATGGTGGAAGGATAATTTATAAGGTTATACTTTTGATCCAGATTGCAATGAAGCTTTGAGATTATTGTTGTGTTATTTCTGCTCTCTTCGTCTCTTAACTCTTCATCATTTTATTTCTGTGTTTAATGTTTTTACTGGTTCATGCTTAATGTTTCCGTTAATATGAATTTTGTCTTTGTTCATGCTTAATGAAGTGAGTCACAAGTTGTTGGGATGGAATGAATGATGTATGTAAATGCTTAATTTGCATAACAAAAACTTGTGTTATTTCTCGCTTAGTTAATTAATTTGGATTGGAATTAGGATTGAATAAGTTGAGCATGAATTTTTGTATCCTATGATAAGCGGATTGCAATCTAATCAAGAGGAAATCTAATACCCCCCCGCCTCTAAAAGTAAACTGTTAACAAGAGCGGTGGTGGCAGATAACTTAGTGTGTCCAATGTGCTTACAAGGTGAGGAAACTTCACAAAACTTATTTTTTACATGTAAAGTTGCTTAAAAAGTATGGGATGTATATGATAAATAGGTGAGAGTAGAGTTAGCTAGGCCGGTGAACTCTGTTATGATTGAATAATAAATCTAACAGTGTGTGGAAAAGAATGTAGACAACTATTGTTACAGAGATTTGGAGTCTGAGAAATAAAGTAGTGTTTAATAATGGAAAGGTTGATAATATAGAAATCTTTTGCTTGGCACAGTGAAAATGCTGGTCTTGGTTCAAGAAAAATAAGTCAAATATTCATATTTCTTATTCTGAATAGTATTTAGACCCCGTAGACTGCTTAAGAAAAACAATGGGCTAAGAGAAGAGGGCGATGATTTGGTGGATATAATAGTGTGTCTGGGTTGTGGAGAAGTGAATAGTTGGTAATCAGTTTAGGAGAGGATAAGGGTTTCTATTGTATAGGTTGCTCCTATACAGGATACAATTAAGATAAGAGGATAGTGGTGTAAACTTCTCAAAGCAGATGTTCATGGTCAAACAAGCTTACCTTATTCACATACAATTTAAGACAAGAAAATAAAAGTGTAAAATTCTCATTGCAGATATTTATGGTTAAAGAAGCTTACCATATTCACAATTGTATAAAATCATAGCTTCTTAAAATCATTAAAATAGGGAGAGCATTGTAATTTGAATGTAGGACAATAAAGAGTCATGTCTCCCATATGATTAATCTTATGTACTTTATCGTTTTTTTCCTGCAATACATGGCTTGTAAATAGATTACAACACCTTAAAGTGTTTCTTTTTCATTTATTTCTTATTCTTGGCTATATATATATATATATATATTCTACGGAAAGAAGATATTTGAAAGCTAAAAGAGTTTATATTGATTTCTGGTTATTGTCGTGGTGGTGCAGCTGGTGTTGATTACTTAGTCATGAACTGTAAAAAGGTTGTGGAATGGGTTAGCCGGGAATTGGAGTGGTCAGGCTACTATGGCCTTGCAATCTTATGATATCCATCATAACTGAATATGGAATTGCAGAAATTGCATTATATTTAATAGTAGCAAATTGGATTATAGTAGACTACAAAAATAGGGTGTTTATTGTCATGCATTGTGTTGGATAGTGCTGTTCACATGCCATGAAATTAAGTACCGAGGAATTAGTCATTCTTAACACATTTGGAGTAATAATTCATCCTTCTAAATCTCCTAGAGAGATAATTGCCAGTGTCTTGCATTAAATGTAACTCAAATGGAGCATCAACAATTAATCCTTTCATGACAGCTTGTAGTTAGAATCAACAATGTTGTTCTTGACTTTGTTATTGAGAATTTAGTTGCTGACTTTGTGGGTGCTATACAATTGCTATGCAAAAAGATTGGAGAAACATTTGGTTAGAGTGTTGTGGTCGAATGTTTTTTTAGCAGTAAAGGGTTTCCTTAGAGACTTAGAAATAGGTGAATTAATTGTAGCCATATTATTTGTAGAAATGAGACTTGGGCTTGAAGGGGCAAAAACTTTATGCACCCCATCACCTCTGACCTCCATTCCATTTTTCAAAAATTTCAAAAATAATTTTCAGATAAAAAATAAGTTTTAAAAAATACTTTATGAAAATACATTCTGAAAAGTCTTTTCTGAAATGTAAATTTTATATTCCAAAATACAATTTCAAAAAATATTCTGAAAAACATTTTCTAAAATATAAAATTTATTCTAAAATAGATTTCTAAAAAATATTTTCTAGAATGTAAATTTATGTTCTGAAAAATATTTTTTAATGTTTTTTTAAATATTTTCTAAAAGTTAAAAATAAAAATATTTTTCGTATTTTTCTGTTTGCAATTGAATGCACGTCAGATTTGATAGGGTACAAGATGTTTTTGCCGCTTGAAGGACAAGTGAATTAACTTTGAGCCCATGTCATTTTTAATCGTAAGTTGTCTTGCTATCCCTCACATGATCATTGCATTCTGCACCCCATTATTTGAAGTTACGCTTTGTATAAATTTCAATTTCAATTTTATCCTTGTGAAATTTATATTCCCAATGCTAAAGTCCAAAATATATTTTTAGAATTCAGGATGTACATTCCTACGTATATCTTTTATAAATTTTCTAACTTTTTTCTTAGATACTTAATACAATATTAATTTTTTGAATAAAAAATATACTTTTTTAAACACATAACACAATTATTATATATCATCAGAATATCTTTGTATTCTATAATTATAATTTGAAATACATTTGTTTTAAATTTAATTTTTTTATAAGGCTCTTAATACAAAATTTATTTTTCTAATAGTAACAATATGTCTCCAGAAGCCTGTGGTGGGTTGCCGCTGGCGTTTTGGGTTGCGTGATTTCAATTTTGCTTTGGTTGGCATCCTGTTCGTTGTTTTGTTGGCATCGTGCGTTTGTGCTGCACTCTTGGATTGCCACGTGGTTTCAAAGATCCTACACTTTTGGGTTGTTCCGTGGTTTCAAGATTGGGTCTTGCTGCATTATTGGATTGTGTGGTTGGGTTTGTTTTCTTGGCAGGATCTGTCCGCAGGTTTTGAAATTCAGTAGATATGTTTTACAACATCCTAATTCTTTATTTTTGGGATCAAAGTAAAACTCTTGCACGTACTCTCAATAATGCTTACAGTATCTCTTTTATAACTTCTTACACCTTGCATAAAAAAACCTTGGTATTTGTATAAATTTATGTGGAAGTTTTCTTGAAATAATTAATTTATCAATATATATAAATTAGTAATGGTCCAAATTAACTTAGTTATAAAGCATTTTTATAATTATTTTATTGAGATACATAAAATGCTATTGTTTGAAATGTCCATATACATGTGATTGATAATAAGTAGGCTAAACCTGTTGTTATTTAATAATTAGAAGGGTCTCTAGGACTTCTTAATAATAAGTTGTTTTCATTCTATCTTATTTAAGAATAAGAAGATAATTCTCTATAAGACAAATTGATATTGGGAGTAGTTGTTTATGCACAAATCAATTAATCAGCATGATGACTCCAACTCAACTCTTCTATCCCAAGTTTTAATTCTTCTTAACCATAATATGATAGATTCATATGTCATAATTAGGCTAAACTAAAATTAAATTTATTATATCTTTCAATTGGTATCAGAACTTGATTTAGTTTTGATTATGATAATGAGATTTTCTTGTTAAATTTGTATTGTTTGAATTAGTAAATATAAACTCTAATTTCATACTTGTATTGTTTTAACTATTAACTTCCCTTCATCTCAAGTCGTTGCTTACGGAAAGGGTTTCGCAATCCAAAATCAATTTTTTCAAATTAAAAAATAATAATAATAATTATGTCAAAAACCCAATCCAACAAAAGCTTTCCAAGACTTATGTTTTGAACTCACGTTCTTTTTGTTCAAGAGCCTTAAAATTGGTGTCTTAGACCAACCCAACCATTGTATTTGTATGTTATTTTGGTTGTATCTTGAATTTTTTAAAGCCTTGGTTTTGAATTTCTATTGTTGATTATATTGTGCAATACTTCATTAAGGATTCATGATGTAAATGTATCTTGATAATAATATTGTATATTTTTTTCATGGTTGAGAGTTTACCTTTGTGGAGCGGATTCAATTTTGTAAAAGTTTTTTTATGTCTTACATAATTTTGAACTCGTCTTCGTGAGACGAGTTATTTTAAGATATTATTCTATTGTACACTATTGATCTTTATTGTTGTATTAAGATTTATATATTAATAATAAACTTATCTTTCAGTTTGTTTTTTTTCTAACATAATTATTGGTGAATGGTTAGTTATATCCTTAAGGATTTTAGTATCCTCGCAATATTAGCTTTAATGATATAATATTGTGGTTGAAAGCTCAACATTTTTTATGGTTAGTTATATCCTTAAGTTTTCAATATCCTCTCGATATTAGTTTTAAGGATATCATATTATGGTTGAAAGCTCGATATTCTCTGTTTGAAATAAGTGTTATTGTTGATATGTTCTATTCCAGCTTTGCCCATGCACATAGGTTAGCTAAATGGAAATAATTATGAGGACTGGGTGGAATCAGTCAAACTATTTCTAGCAATCTCATGGATTAATGTTGCTCTCACTAAATGGAAATAATTATTTTTAATGGCATAATTGATATTATTTTTAATGTTTTTACTATTTTTTATTAATAATAATAATAATGTTATTATCACTATTATGAATTATATTAACATTATTATTAATTATTATTATTAACAAAAATTAGTAATATTATTAAAATATGTAATAACGATATTACAATTATTATTATGAAATTATATAATTAATAAAGTTATTAATACTATATTTAATATTATTTTTATTAGTTTTATTGATTTGATTACTACATTTAATATTATTATTAATAATATCATTAGTAATTATAATAATATATTTATAATTATTATTAATATTGTTATTTTATATCATTAATTTTAATTTTAATATTAATGTTATTGATAACAATAATAGTCATAATGAGAATAACAATAATAAACATATTATCAAAAAGTTGATTTTGGTAAAGTGGATGTGACTTATGTATTATTAAAGAGTTTGGGCTCCAATATTTCTCACGACACTTTGTGAATATTAATAGTGAAAGGGTTATTGATAAAATAATAATAATAATAATAATAGAAATATAATATTTAATAATTTTGAAAAATTATTTTATATTTATCTATAGATTTAATCTATAGTAAGATTATTTACGTCATTATCTACAAATTTTTATCCGTATGTAATCTATAAATAATTTTGTATTACTTATAAATTTTTGTTGTAGGTAAATGTTATGTTTCTTGTAATGTTGTGACTACTCAATTCTTTTGGTAGTTAACTCATTCATTAAGTCGCTCACATTAGACTCATTAAGTCGCTCACATTAGACTCGTTAGTAATGTTTGATTGAGAATTTTCTCCATGAATTCCTCAATATCTTCAGTCTTAGACATAAAAATGGTTTCACATCTTCAACCAAAGTTATCTCATGAAGCTCACACTCAACGAGATAGACTTGTCTCATGTATGATAAAGAGATTTATTCTCTTATAAACTAGTCTTATTAATGAGTGCAGATCTCTCATCCATTATTAATGCGAGGTCTAAATCCATAACTTTCAATTAAAAATGGATCTGTTCAAATCACTCATCATAATTCAGTGCAATGAATTTGACAATGTCATTTCCTATACCATACAAATTCATGTAAGCTACAAAATTTTTATACAAAACTATACCTTAATGGTTTGTGTATAAAAATATGTAAAATAAATTCAAATAACTTATAACTAAACTTTCAATGTATATTAATATTTTCCTTTGGATGATACTTCAACATATAATTACATAATATATACACTAATTAGAAAAATTTACTATCTTTCAATATAATAAAACTAATAATATCTTTACATTTTCATCTATCATAACCAATAATTATAAAAACAACTAACCTTTAGTGATTCTAAAATGTCTTATAACATGAAATTTAATATACCGATACATAAATAACTATCATTTAGTATCATTTAATTATTTAATGAGTAATTAAAATCAGATTTAATCATTTTAATAATTACAAATCAGTCATATAATTAATCTAAAAATTAATCAATTCATATATTAGTTTTCATAGATAACGGACTATAATCATAATTAGTCTATAATTTTTTTTTAATTTGATCTTACTTTGAAACCTAACATAAGCAAAGATTCTCTACTAATTTTTTTTCAAAATTTCATTAATAGGTTAAGGTTGGACCACGATGTATCTAGTGTCACTTCTTATCTCTCATTTTGCAAGTGCTGCAACCTTTCTTTATTTTGAAACCAATTAAAAATATTCAGAATTCATTAGCAGTTCGCACATCCTTTGCTTGCATTCATCCAGTGAGACCCATGTTTCATGTGAAATATGCTAAATACCAAAATATCAAAAGGACGCGGATAGGTAAAGACCTAGCTATGTTCCATAATTTAGATTGACGTGCAGAAGATTAAAATCAAATAAAACATTTTTTAATATTTTTATTAACAATTGAAATAAAAAAAATAGAGATGAATGATATGAACTTATCACGGTTATAATATAATCGATTATATATATATATATATATATAATCAATTATATTATAATATAATTTACTATAATTATAGTTCGTATTATAATAAAATTAAATTAGTAAACAATAATAATAAAAGGTTTTAAACAATATAAATAATAATGATGATGATAAATTCATATAATGATATTAAATAAATAATAATAATAAAATAAATAAATTTGTAATAATAATAATAATAATAAATAAAAGTTACTATCAATAATAGTAACAATGAAATAAATTCATATAATAACAATAATAAATAATAATAGTTAAAAATAATAAATAAAAACAAAATCATAAAATAATAATATTGTTCGCAAAACTAAAATTTAAGATAAGAATAAAAAGTTATTTTACAAATTTTGTAACTAAAAAATAATTTTAATTTATCACACCAATCAATTATTCACAAATTTTCATAATTTTTTTCATTTTCTTTTTAATTTAATTAATTTCAACTTTCACTCACTCTCTTCTCCTTTTCTTCACTCTCTAATTCAAACATTAAATTAAAATGATTATCAGATTTATATGTTATAGTACTTAGCTTAATTATAATTCGTTATTGAAACTTCATTTGTTAGTATTAATTAGTTTTTATTTGGAAAACGTAAGCTGTCAAAATGAATTGTATTAGAAATACTAAATCAATCTATCAAATATATATATATTTGTCCTATTAGAGATTTTAGTCTTTATTTTAAGATGGGTAGCAAGAAGAACTTACAAGTAAAAATGTCTACTTTAACATGACCTTAATTCATGCACGTTATGTCTTGTGCATAATTTCTAATACAGTAAAATATATGTCTTCCAAATTCACATTTAGTTTAAACTCTCTAGTAGTATACTTCTTACTTTCAATATATTGTATGTTTAATGAATAAATATCTCTCCATGAGTCGAGTCAACTAATAAGTATTTTAAGGATATTATTTAAGAATTAATAAAAATATACTTTTAACTTTTTTCAGCAGTATAACTTCTAAACATTGGTTACTAATTTGTCACTGTGCAGAGTCTGAACTCTAAAAGGAGTCAACGCGCACACGCATTTGAAAAACGAACAAAACGAATTCATAATAGTTGGTCAATGGTGGTGTGCCATTAGAAGACGTGTAGTCCAAGTTTCATGGAGCCTCTATTAAAAAAAAAAAAAAAACAATTTATAAAAGTTTAGTAACAAAATTCGAACTTATATTTTAGTGATCAAACGAATTTTCGTTGGCTCATGGTGACCATTTTCATAACTTACTTTATGAAAATCAATTCACTTATAAAATAAATAATGTTTTATTATAGCAAATTATGCTAAATATTTCTTTTTTATATATATTTTGAAAAATAGTCGCACGTGACACTAAATTTATAAAATAAATATAGAAATATTTTAGAGCCTAATCTTAAACAGGCCATTCTATCATTGAATCAAATTATTTGTCTTCTTGGTTAATGGATAAAAAAGATAAATATTTCTTATATTCTAAAGTATTGGTGCATTTTTATGGAAAAAATATCAGGTGCTTTATGTTACTAAATAATATTTATCCTTCGGTTCTATAATAAGTATCTCGTAATTTTTTTACAAATTAATTACTAATTCAAAGCTAGTTGAAATATCATATCACAATCTTTAATTTCTTTAGTTGTAAACTGTAATTCAATATTTCTTTTATCTTTTATATGTAACTTTTGCTTTTATTTTTGAACTTAAATATCTATATATAAAAAAAAGCTTCACTAAAAGAATAATATTTATCTCAATTTTGGTATTATTTTTATTTCTTATTAATTTAAATATCAAAGAATCTTTACTAGGTATGATTTTATTCAATTACTGAGGATTAGTTCATTGAAATCAAGGACATTATTAATGACAAACGAATTAGCAGGTTAGAAGGGTAAGTTTATCTTTTTGACTAGTAGAGTGATATTAGTAAAGTTAGTGATATCGTTAATGTCTTTATTTTATATATTTATTTTCAAAATATTCCAATTGGTATAAAGGAAATCATAAAGATATAAAGAGACTTTTTGTGGGATTGAATTATGTGGCTAAAATGGGAGACACTGTGTAAGAATAAAGAAGAGTGGGGTTATGTATTAAGGACCTAGCAAAATTCAATAAGACACTTGGAAGTGGAAACTAGAGAAGGAAGAAGGAGGTTTGTGGAGGCATATCCTAATATCAAGGTATGGATAGTGGAGGTACATAAACAATGATAAGGAGAGGACGAAAGAATCTAATTGGTGGAGAGATCTTAGAAGTGTATGTGGGAAAGGAGTGATAGGGAAATGGTTTAATGATAATATCCAGTGAAAAATTGGTAAAGGTACCAAAATCTTGTTTCGGGAAGACATTTGGATAGGAGATAAACCTCTAAAGGACTTATATCCTAGAATTTATGTTAATTCAACACAAAATGGACTAAATTTAGGGGATTTTGGGAAATGGAAAGAGCGTAGTGGGATGTGAGATGGAAAAGAGAATGATTTGAATGAGAGAAACCACTTCTACAATAATTAATTCAACTAATTGATACAAGTATAATGGAAAAGGACATAGGTGGTGGAAATGGCAAGGGGAGGAAGAACCTAGGAAGCCTATGAAACCTTTTGGCAAATGAAACCTTTGTTAACATCACAATTTTGTGTTTGGAAATTCCTAAATGGTAGAATTGCAACATATGACAAGTTCATCAATAAAGGAATACCTGTTATCAATAGAACTTATGTAATATGTGACAAATGTGATGAGTCAAACAACCATCTATTTTTTCACTTGTGAGGTCACAAATAAAATCTAGAAAAATGACAGACTCATAAATTAGTATCAAATTAGTACATCACGATAATGCAAAAAGTCATTTCATGGGATTTGAATTGTGGGGCCAGGAAGGAAAAGTAAATGATGTTTGGAGAATTGTTTGGCCAAAGTTATATGGGGTATTTGGAGTCATAGGAATCGTGTTATCTTTAAGAACAACAAGTACAATATTTTAGAGGTCTTTACTCTTATGCAGATCAAAATTTATGCATGGATAACAGGTAGCTACAAAAAGGTAAGGTTCTTTTTTATTTTGATTGGTGTCTAAATCCAATTAATTTTCTAGTTTTATGAGAAAAAGGAATTAATATAGAAAGTAATCTAAGAAGCAAGTCAAACTCATAACAGAGTGGCATGGTAAGGATGAGTTGATATATATTGCTTGTGATTGGAGTTAGAAATTGGGTAGATCCAAGACATTATTAATGGTATTGTATGCAATCTTTATCAAAAAATTGGTATGGTGTGTTTTTATTCAGAATTAACTGACTACATCGAGGTATTTCTTAGTATAACCTATAGGAAACATGCAAGCACAACAAAAGGCATGATAGATGCAAGCGCAACAAAAGGCATGACAGATAAATTTGAAGGATCCTGTAAAATAACTATCGATACAGAAATGGGTTCACTGAACATCATAGAAATGCAAATATGATTGGCTTAATCAGGGTATATAGTATTCAAGTGAAATGATATAGATGGTTGGACATAATTGCAACATTTGTTACAGTTCTGATACTAGATAATTGAGGTTGCCACTTGGACATTCTTAGTTGGTGGAGAAAAATCAGGCTATAAGAAGAATTTTGGTCAATGGGCTTAATTGGGGTTAGTAAAACTAATGGAATTATTTGCAATGCCAATATTGAACACATGCATATTAAGGGAGAAGACTTGATTGTACTTTTGTAATAGGCCTGATTTGGTATTGGAAACAAGCTA
>Ga0099824_1007689_pt1 | contig 14150 bp, 2 predicted proteins | sample SiratrowhiteBW_FD_76837 | JGI IMG/M metagenome (GOLD analysis project Ga0099824, IMG submission 76837) | Root nodule microbial communities of legume samples collected from California, USA - Siratro white BW | ecosystem: Host-associated > Plants > Roots > Nodule | place: USA: California...
TATATATATATATATATATATATACACTTGGTTGTTCATTTATTATGGAGCTAAATTCATTGATCTATTATTGAATTGAATCCAACCATTAATTGAAAAGGAGATACTTAACCAAAATTGCATTAAAAAGAAATAAAAGGACCACAGTAGTTGTAGTACTGCAGAATTTGACACGTGAGGATTGAAGAATACTCAACTTGTTCTTGAGTCACACAAAGAGATCGATTGGATAACTATGTTTATAAATTTATTATTCTTTTCTCCTTTCTTAGCACTCTCATTCTCTTTCAAAGTAATGATTGTCAATTACCCCAGGTATTGGATGAAGTCAACAAAAGTGGTTTCAGATTCTCCACTTAATAATAGGTTAACAATACTTACATAAATTCCAATTTTTATTATTAGATGCAGTTTTTTTTTTTTTTTAAAAAAAAGTTCTTTTTAAAAATTTTTAAAAATTTTTTGTGTTTATTTTTTTTATTTTAAAAAATTTATTATTTTCTAATTATTTTTTCTTTTTTTTTTTTTTTTCAGAAAAAAGTACTTCTAACAAATTTTACAAAGTCATGTGTGTATATCTTTCTTATTTTAAAAGATGTATCATGTACTAATACTCTATGCTATTATTTAGCAAAAAAGATTTGTTTTCTTTATTTTCTTTAATCAGTGTTTAAACTTTTAATCAACACGTTACATATATTGCCTGCGAAGGTATCTTCTACCCACCAAACCAATTTTAAATATTTAAAGAAAAAACAATTTTACGGAAGTAATTTTTATCAGATAAACTAGGCTTATGCTAAAGTATTTTTTTCATTTTACTTATTTAGAGGTTTTTAATAATTATTTTGATCTAGGGTTTCATCCAACAAGAACCCAATAAGTTATCTACATCAAAGACCGAAGATAATCGTCAAGGAGATTATAAAGAAAACCCTAAAACTTCACATATATAAAAATAAGAAAAAAAAACCCTAAAAGTAATCTTGCTTTAAATGTATGAAATAAGTGCTTATTTCTTAATACCACGAGGTTGAGAAGAACAATAATTCATGATATACTACCACTTAATAATTTTTAAATAGTTCTTCACACACATAAAGTTAACTAGTCAGTAAATTTTTAGAGCAATTGTTTTAAAATAAAACTAGACGATGCCATAACAATACCTATACTTTTCTTAGTTATTAACTTAGACTCTATTCACGGATTGATTCAAATAAGATTAGGAAAGAAATGAAATATAAACTAATCAATTTCATCGGTTGGCAGAAAAATTTGCACCACAAGATCTAACTAATCTGATTACGAATAGATTGGTTCAGTTTGAATAATTCCTTACTATACAAAAATGAAAATTCTATTTTGATAAAGAAAAAAAATGCTTGGTTTTGCCAAAAAAGAATCACCATATAGTTTTTCATTAAAGTTATGCAAATAACATATATATTTTGTTATAATTAGTTACACAGACTAAATAATAGGAAAAAATAATTAAAATAAACTACATATATATATATATATATATATATATAGATATATATATATATAGATATATATATATATCTTTAGTTTGATTGGGGTGTTCAATAGATTGACAATGTACCAACCAATTTATCATCTGTTTCATAATTATTAAAAATAAAAGAGAAATAAATTAAACTTAACACATAATTATTTAAACTTATTAATTATAATATTGAAAGTTTAAGCAATATAAACAAGGCGTTAGATTTAATCTAGTGCAGTAATTGTACACAAGACTGAAAAATATATTCTCTTTCCAGTTATGCTAATTCACACAATTGATTGATGTTCAATTAACTGAGACTATTTTTCTTTCATGATAACTTTTTTTTCTTTTTTAAAGAAAAGGTTAAGAAGCTAAGGTATGATGTGGCACCTTAAGAAGGAAAGGTGGTGATTAAAGATGAAAACCCTAAACACCCTTGTAGATATATAATGATATTCTGCATGCATTTACTATATACTTTTAGGGATGTCAAATATTCTATGTGTATATATAAATTAGAAGCAAAGGGTGTTGGTGAAAAAGGATAAGTTCTTAAGCAACTCCAAACCACTCACGAAACGTGGACCAAGAATTAAAGCTCAGTGGTTCGAGCACATGAGATGACATGCAAAAGATGGGCCACATGAGGCATGAGGGCCACCATTGTTGAATGGCTTGTGCTGGCCAATCCTTTTGTCTTTGACAAGAATAACAACACTCTTTGGTTATGTGTTGCAATTTTGAGAACCTTACAGCCCTTTTGACCACTTTTATGCGCATTAGTGTTAATATCTCCTAAGTTATCATTTCAAATATAATTAAAGAAATTAAACTTTTGTCCTTAGTAATTATCATTAATCTATGTTAAATTACTAGTTTTATATCTAATTCTACTTCACGTAATCAAATTTTTATCTTTTCATAATTGTTATTATTTTAAATAAGTAATTTGGTTTCTAACTTAAATTTATAAAATTGATTTATAATGCCTTTACATAATTATTATTATTATTTTAAATAAATAATTTTATGTATATTCATTTTTACAAAACTAATTTATTAGATAAAATTTATACTGCTTATATATTTTAGTTTAATATTATATTTAATTAATATAAAATCTTTAAAATAATCTTTTATGTTAAAAGAATGAACATCTTCGTTCGTGAATGATTTAATAGAAGTGTGATAACAAGTAGCATAATAACCGAGATGAATATTAATATAATAACTTTTGTTATGTTTTCATATTATCTTAATAAATGAGTTTATGTTTAATCAATTTTACAAAACTATCTTTATATATATATATATATATATATATATATTTTGCACTTCATTTCGTTGGAAAAGGGTGAGGTTTGAATGGAAAAAATCGTTAGAAAAATAATTATTGGATTTGATCTCAAGCATATAGTGGAGTAAGGAGGGATATGATAAGATGGTGGGGGTGAGGGATGAACAGCAGGAGTACTTAGTTAAGTTGGGTAATAACATGCTTAATTTGGAGGATCAAATGTTGTCTTAGTAGTATTTCAGATGTTATCGAGTTTAAAGTTAGCTCCTTCTGTGTTAGTGTGCGTGTGTGGAATATATTATGGGATAGGTTGCCAACCAAGGCTAATTTGATGAGAAGAGGAGTGCAACTGTAAAATGCTTTGTGTCCTTTGTGCCGGGATGATATAGAAAATGCTCAACATTTTTTTTTGCACCTGTAAGATTGCATAGAAAGTTTGGGACTTGTGACAGGTGGATTAAGAGTGTCACAGTTAGACATGAGTCTATTCCTATTCATTTTTAAAGTTTCTATCTCATTGGTCACATGAATAGTGTGAACAAAGTGTAAAAAGGGTTGTGGGTGGCTATTGTGATGGAGATTTAGAATCTTAGAAATAAAGTGGTGTTTAGAGGAGGGGTAGTATATGAGGAAGAAGTTTTTTGTTTAGCTTGACTAAAAGATTGGTTATTGTTTAAGCATAGGGATGTCAAGAACAATGTTCTCTTATTCGGATTGATATGTTGCTCCAATAAAATGTTTGGAATCAATGCAGTAAGCAACCAGGAACCAGGATAGAGGGTATAAGATAAGAGAAAAGTCTTAATTGTTTAAACATAGGGATGTCAAGAACAATGTTCTCTTATTCGGATTGATATGTTACTCCAATAAAATGTTTGGAATCAATGCAGTAGGCAACCAGGAACCAGGATAGAGGGTATAAGATAGGAAGTACGACCGTGTTTGGTTTTGTAGGTACACATGTTTCGGAAAGGAAGAAGAGGCCTAGACGAAGATTACAGCGTGAAACTAGGAGATCTAGGATCCTGATAATTTTGGAGGCTTGTCAAACTTTGAGGAATTAGGGGAAGCTTCATCTATTTCCTAGTATTTTAAGTCTATTTGATATCTCTTAGTAGTGCATAATACTTAGGTTTTTTAGTAGGGCAACACATGTACAACGATACTTTGTATTTGAAAAGGTAATACTTCGGTCTTATCTATATTTATTTAGTCTCTGGAATGAAAACTATCAGTAGAATTATTTATCAACAATACTAAACCAGTTATATAAAGTTTGGACTACCTCTGAAATAATCTTCTTATTTAATTTATTGTTGGCCGTTAGAAAAAATATATAAAATATCATTATTCTCTTTGAATTTCTCCAAATTTTATTAAATTAGTTAAAGCTCTATCTTATTTTGATGGTTCTTATTGGACGTACGAGTTTTCTCATGTGAATTTTTTATTATACAGATTTTTTATAGTGTAAAGTGCAAATATCTAACCATTTCTTTAATTAATTTATCAAATTAGTTTAAATACAGTTTTGATTACTGGAATTCAATCTTTGATTATTCTTACATGTAAATTTATTGATTCTAATTAGTCGATTAGATATCATAATGGTGTGATTTTATTCTATTTTATAGTTAGATTCGTGTGATGTGACATTGACTCGTGACATGTATAAGAGATTAAAATCAAAAATGACTTGTGAAAATTCAATGAACACGGTTAAGACTTTAAAGACTTAAAATCTTACATTTATTATATCGAAGAGACTCAAATGGCACAATTAAAACTAGAAATAATAAAATTACAGTGATTGAAAAATAAAAAGTACATTTAACCCTTTTTCTTAAAAAATATTAAATTTACTTATCTAGCTTTAACAGAGGAAAACTTTTTTTTATGCCTAAAAATCATCAATTTTATTCTTAATACTTGTCATTTTTAGTTTTTATGAATTTAGGTGGTAGAGACTAAAAGAGATTAAAAATGATAAAGGTGATTATAAACTATGTAAGTTTAAAATATAAGTAAACTTTTACTGTTAAAAAGATTAAATAAAATAAATGCATGTTTAGCAAAATTAAGGATGGAAAACGTAAAGAGATAACAAGAATGGTACTAGAAAAGTAATAACAGGGGCAAGTGGAGAAAGGAACCTTTGTCTGGTTGCAAATAGTATAATTCACTCTATCAGATAGTGGATAATGGAGCATTTGATTTTTGAACTTAATTGACGTTACTTTCAATTAAGAAAATAAATTAGTATCTTTTTTCCTTACTGGAAGAATAAACTGATGTAGATATTTTATGGTTAAGAAAGTTGATGTTAACTTTTGCTATAAAGATATATTATAAGTAATGCAAGTTTTCTTTAAAAAAAAATAAACCATTACCACAGTTTTGTATTTCTTTTTAAGTATTGTGACTGAAATATTTTTAATTAGGGTTTTTTTATCCATGCTCACCCTCCTTTTTCGCAGGCTTCTACACATTTTTGCAAGAAGATTTCTCAATAAATATTTTTAAAAACAAAATAACACTTTTATAAATTAAAATTAATTTATAAATTTTTTCTCATAAACTTTTAACTTACAAAGAATTTTTTTTTTAAATTTTTTCATTTTTTATTTCAAAAATGCTTATATAGAAATTTGTTTAAATAAATCTATATTAATTATTAATTATCACTTAGACATTAAAAAAGAAAATATTTAAATCATTACCTTTTATCATACTTTAATCAAACTATTATGATTTATTTTTATAATCATTCAGACGATATTATATATATATATATATATATATATATATATATATATATATATATATATATATATAAAATAAAATATATGTTTTATTTAATAATTTTTATCAAGAAAAAGTATTATCAGGCGAGGATCGTCATGTTTATTCATCAAAAATATTAAATCGAGACAGAGAGATTTTCTTTTCTCATTTTCCTGAAAATTTAGAGAGTACAACACATATAAACTCTTCTAAAAATAAGAAAAAGTATAAGAAAAGTTAATATTAAGGATATTAAACATCGAAGAACAAAGGTTGTGTCCATAAGATTCATCAAATGACAAATGTGATAGAATTAAAAAGACAACTTTATAAAATGTGGATTGGAAACATAAAGAACCATATAAATCAATTCAAATACCAGAGATAAAAAGAGCTAAGAATAAAAAGTAAGATATTGGAAGAGAAATAGGAAATGGTATTAGGAAGAATAATGTGCATGAGGAATGACCAATAATATACATAGACACAAGCAACACTGAAAATGTCAAAAAGACAAACGAAAATAACAATAGATAGGATGGCATGAAAATTCGAGTGGAAGATGAAGAGAATGAATGGTGAAAGAAAAATTTGATTAGAAGGATGCACTAACATAAATAAAATGAATTTAGTGAAGGAAAAATTCATCCTAAAAGACTTTGGATTTATCAGAGTACATCACGTTAGAGAAAATAATGTCGTCTTTATTGGGGATAAAGGAATGAAAATTACTATAGTGTAATTTGAGTCATTTATTCTATGATCTAGTCAAACAAGCTTCAACAACAAAATGGTGTGGGTGAGATGTAGAGAAATACTATTATCCCTTTAGGATAAGAATGCTTCAAGAGGGTGGTGGCTAGTAATGATATGTTAATAGACACAAATGCATCAATTGAATCATGTGATGAAGTAGAGTATGTGTCGCATTCGAATTTCAATTAGAAGTTTATGATCAATAACAAAGGAAACAAAAATAAACAATAATACTTATCACGTACCACTAGAGGAAGAGTTCTTGTAAAAACACAGGTACACTACATAACACTACAAGAAAAATCGTGATTACGTACAGTCGAAATCCGTATGTAATGTGAAAAATTCGTATGTAATTTGAATTTATCTATGGATTGCATACAACCAAAAATTTATACGTAAAAACCTCGTAGGTAACACTTACATACAGATTTCGTAATCTGCATGTAATTACATAACCCTGAACAACATAATCTCACTCAGATTTGTTGACTCTAGTACTGCCTCCACTCACCACTTCACTCTTCCTCACAGAATCACTCGCCCCAATCAACTTTCACACCAACAAAAACACAAAATTAACTCAAATGAGGCAAACAAGGTATCGTGACAAAGGATTGATTAGGTGAAACTGTAACTCTTATTAAAGCTTATTGCAATTTCTAAGACTGAAACACAAACACAAATGATGCAAACGAGGAATGAGTGCTCACCGACAATGTGAGATCCTTCACTACAAGAAGACAAACCCTAAATTGAAGCTTGAAATCCATCACAACACGAATGCGAACCAAACACAATGGACAAAAGAAATTCACTACTTAGAAACTTCAAATATGCTTAAACGAAAGAAAAACAAACATTTAAGAGAAAGAATACATTGTGTAAACATTTCAAACCAATATTTTTGATCGAGTTCACTCGCCAATGGTAATTGACTTTTCTCTCCTTCTAATCAACTTTGATGACAACATTGAGCTTAGGGCACGAAAAATCACTCATATGCGCGTTCTAGTAGGTTTAGGGTTTTCACGGGAACGCGAGAGGAAATGGCACGAAAGAGGAAAGTTGTATTCTCATTCTAAAAATCTAATTTAAAAAAAATTATTAGAATTCATATCAAAAATTTGTATGTAACGGATGACTTTATTACCTACTGATCTAATTAGCATTACATATGAAATATATCCTTAAAAACTTTTCCCGTCCCAACACGCAAATTTTATATATAAATCTTAAGTACGGATCACTCACACCAAACTAATTAAATGTTACATATGAAAAAATTGATAAAATTTCATATATAAATCCTAGTTTACATACGGATTTAAATCTATATCTAATTATAATAACGAAATTTCTTGTAGTATAAGAAATGAGTGTTAAATTATGCACTAAACTTTTTTGTAATATTTCAAAAAAATAGCATCGGATGACCAACAAAAGAATTAATTGGGTACCATTTTGAAAACATGTGTGTTTTTTTTCTCTAGTCGAAACCTCTATCTCTAGTTCTATGGCATATGGTAACAAATTGTTCATATTATTTGTTTAGTGGTTGATATGTAGGTTTGAAATTCTAAAGGTTTAGTAGAATAGTTTAAATGTATTAATAAGATTTTTTGGATATGTTTGATGTTAGTAATTATTTATTTTTTTATAAGTATAAATATAAATTAACCTTCTTTTCTCAGCTTTGCACATATTTGTTATTTTGTATATGGGTCAGCATCTCTAATATTCTTTGTAAATATTGTTAATAAAAAAGAAAAAAGAAAAGTCAGATCATCTAATTGTACTCTCTAAGTTCTTAGTTCAATCATTTTCTTTAGAGGGACTTCGTGAGTATTACAATTTTCTTTCACATTTTCTACATGAAAAAAGTCTTTATAGCTTAAAAATCAAGGTAATGTATTTTAGATGATTCTTAGTTATAATTTTAACAATTTTAAAAACTAATTAATTTTTAAAGAAAAAATTTTAAATTCTCTCACTTTAGATAGTTGCTTCTTTCTCAATTGGTTTCATGTACACTCTTCTAATAATCCTTTGTACTCCTTGTTAATAGCAACTTAAAATTAAGTTTATCGTCATATTCTTCTTTTATAATATTTACTCGTGATTTTTATTATTATTACTTTTTCCAAGATAAATACACTTAAATTATAGTTTTTTTATGAACACAAACAAAGATAGATAGGAAGAAGGAATAAATTAAAAAATCTTGAATTTGTTCTATAATAATCTCTTTTTAAAAACATTACTTTTTTATATTGTTTTCATATTCGAAAGATAGGGGCCTAGAGTTTATTATTGTCTTCCTTTCTAAAATCGCTTCTTGACTTTAACTCTCTTTCATGTTTTCCTTCTTTCTCTTACAAGATTTTCTTTCTTCCGTACTTTTAACCATTTCATAACCATATTTTTCCTTTCGAACTGTCACCATTATGTTAGCTGCTCCAAGGACCTCCTTGAAGAGCTTTTTACTTCATTATTACTTTTACATAAATTGAATCCAATTTAGAAGTAAGAGCATTAATTACCTTGTTTGATTAGATTGCTAACTTTTGTAGTTCTTTTTACAAGTTTTCTAATTTTATCTTTGGTATAAACTGACAATTTATCCATTCTACTTCTTTTGATCCAATTCCAAAACAACAAAGTAATTTTATTTCTTTCCTTATGTGTGTATAATGGTGTCGCTTCAATTCTATAACCCTATTTGTTTGTATGTATTTATAATTGATACATTTTTATTCTTCTACAAGTCTAGAATACTTTAGATGAATTACTCAATATACTTGTATCTTTATTTAATATTTGAGATTAGTTTGTATGTAATTGAATACTGAAATTATTTATCTTTTATAAGTAAAAATTTGGGGTTAATTTATGTAAATTATGGAATTTCACCACTAGTACAAAGGTTACTCCTTTAACTAATAACACTTTTTTTCTAATTCTAGTAAAGTAGTGTCCCTTAATATGGATGATGTTGACAAAATTTTTGAAAAGGCTATCATAACAAGACAAATCCTTTTGAGATGTGGTATTATTTTGAAAAGGTTTATCTAATTGAAGGGTTGAAGAAATGTAAATGTAATTGTATACATGTAAAGGAACATTGAGTACCCCTCATTTAAGGTAACATATTCCTAAATTTAGTGTAATTCCTAAGTATCATGAGGAGGGAGTCATGTTAGATAGAAGTTAGTTTGTTGAAGCAATGAAATTTGACTTTAAGGTTTATTAAAATACATATGCAAAATGTCTTAATTATAAAACATAATATTTTATTAGCTATTATTCAGTGTGAGAAGATTTGGGAAGGAAATTAGCTATTGAATCTTTATTTTAAACCAACCAACACAAACTACAAGTATTGATATCTATAATGTGTATTTCATATCTAAACAATGTGTTATACAATATTCTTAGAAAAAATATGTTTGATTGATGTATGGACAACTTAACTACTCGATACTATATGGCAGTAACTTTTTATTATGAGATGGAAATTGAAAATTAAGTAATAAGTTATTTTTCTTTCTTTTTTCATTTAGATGTTTCATACATAATGTTAAAACTATCAAGAAAGGTGTTTGAACTGATTAAGGATTAGGAAATAATAACAAAAAAAATTTCTCACATTGGATAATGACTCTTCTAAGGATTATGTAATTCCAAATTAAGCAAAATCTATGTTATCGATTTACTAAAAAACTCAAGAAAGGAAAAATAAAGAAAAGAAACTTAAAAGATAATATTCAAACTATGAAGAAAATTTCGAATGAAGAATGCAAAGGAGACAATAAGAAAATATAAAAAAAATTATTTCTCTTGGTATTTTCTTTAATTTTTGCTCAAATAAAAATATAAAAATATAATTTCTTTCTTTCAAGTAGAATTTTAAGACAAATTAATTTGGACATAAGGCTAACTCTAAAAAGGAAAGGCCTATGTGCACCAACCAAACAAGTCTTAAATATTTCATACTACAAACAAGCACTTTATTTGGAAATGTGTATATACTAAACAAACAAGTCCTAAATTGTTCATATTCTCTAAATGTGTATATACTAAACAAACAAGTCCTAAATTGTTCATATTCTCTAGCTCCTATGCATGTATCCTTTCATTTTTAAGATAACTCATACTTGGAAATTTTTTAGAATTCTCTCAAGCATTATGAGTTCTTATTTTGTTCTACTTATTATTACATCGTACTGGATAGATGATCATCTATAAGACAACAAATTGGACCAATAACACATGTAATGACTAGAACAATGAAAGAGGAAGGAGAAGTTTAAAAGACTCTTCTTGTGTGGAGAGTAAATATTAGAAGTTTATTTTCTTTTATTCTAGTCTTGTAAAATTGTAAATAGTAGAATAGGATTTTTAGGTCTTGTATTATGGGCTAGGTAGTGTAGGAATTTAATTTTGAGCTTTATATTTAGGCCAAAATCCTAATCCTAAGAGAGAGGAAGTGGTGCCTAGGGGGTAGATGGCACACTTCAAGCATGTTTTCCATGCCTCTTGCCATGTGTCATGTTATGTATGGAGAGGATTATCTCCACTCCTATCTTGTCATTTGTCATTCTATCATTGAAGAGTTTGTTAATGTTGAGGTATCAATGGGAGGGTTAGATGTCTAAACCTTTATAAATAAGAAGCTTATGTAATTGAAAATTCAACTTATGAATGAGAATTGTTATGCAGCCAAAATTATTTTGGTGTGTTTACTGTTCTTAAACTCTCTAAATAGTAGTCTTCTTCAAGACTATTCTCTTACTTTCTCCTATTGTGTTGGCCCCAACCTCATATTATAATTCATTTCAAATTTCATCTCAAACACTTCAAACATCTCAAAATTTGATTTAGACCATTACACTTTCGTATCAATCACCTCTACATGGAAATGGAAAATCAAATCCAAGGTTGAAGAAGATCACTTTGACGCATGCATCCTACTATGATTTTCTATCAATACTTCTATAGTTGAACCGTTCTAATCTCATTTCAAGGATTTCTAATTATTTATACTAATTGAATTGATTATTCTTAATTTCTAATGCATATAAATTCACTTGTTTGTCCATTTTAATAAGTTCAAATTCAATATAAATCAATTATATATGATTAAATGTTGTCTTGACTAAATGGATTTAAGTTTCAATGGTTTATAATTGAGTGAAAGTCATGCTAATAGATTTTAACTTCAAAACATGCAAATAGGAATTTATCAAATAACATGGCAAAAAAATTAAAAGAGAGACTTAATTTGCATAATTCCTTATTAAGCAAAGTTGATTTTTTTTTTCCATGTAGGATGTTTTACATATATATTAAATTGTATAATCAAGAAAGGTTGAAAGCATCATGTAATAATTCTTTATAAGGTTATAAAAAGTGTTATGTGAAGGTTTCCAAAGAGAGGATAAGGAAATTCTAAAATTACATTGAAGAATTGAACTTAAGTGATGAAGGTAGTAATTTCTAGAGATTCCTAATTTTAAATCCAAGTCACCTTATTTTACCTCCAAAACTTACATTTTCTTTGAGTTATTATTATAAAGATGACCTTGAATAAAAATTTAACTACTGAAAATGAGGTGATTAAAATTCAAAAAAAGATAGAAGTAAAGTTTGATGAGTAGTAAAATGAATATTTTGTCACTCTTACTTTTTGGAAGTGTTTTAGATCTAAACAAAAAGTTGAATTCCATAAGATTTATATATTTTATTATGAAAAAAAGGTAAATAAAATGAATTATAGTTTGTATAATTTTTTACTAAATATTTTGTGAAGGCGTTTAATAAATCCTTGTGTGACACTTTTTGTTGTTGTTTATGTACAAGAATATTTTGGTGATTTTTCTTTTTAAAATCTAAACAAATTTAAATGAGTCATTAGCCGTAACTTGATATAAAAGTTTTTACTATTATAAGAAAATATCAAATTTGTTTTTAAATATTAGTGTTTGTCAAATTGTGACACTATTAGAATTGGCTTACTCTGATAAAACATAAGAGACTATATTTTTGTAAGAATAAAATAAAAGCGCAAAATTATTTTTAATTTTTTATTAAATAAATACTTATGTTAGTGTCCAATACTAATAGACTCCGTTTAATGTTAAATGCTAATAGAATTGACTCTAATACGACACTTTTTTAACAAATAAATATTTGTTAGTGTCAATTCACTTAATTTTGGACGCTATTAGAGTTAGCTTAGTCCACTTTACAGTGACACTAATTATTTTTTATTTTTTAATAAGTAAATATATTTATATTAGAGTCAAGCTAACGTTAATTAAATCGTATTTAAATAAATATAAATAAAGTTAATGTCGACCTAGTTGATGCTAATTTTATTTATTTTTAGTATTTATATTTATTTAAGTTAACATCGACTAAATAGTTAATGTGTTATGAATTTGTGTCCTTTTGCGACAACAATTAAGAATCATATATTATTTTTAATCTAAAGGTTCATAGTTAAAGAAGACAAATTTTCTCACTCATACTTTTTTTTTCTTACTTTCTATTTATTTATACTCGTAAATCTTCTTATAATCATTTTTTTTTTCATTCACACTCATAAATTTTCTTATACCTATCTCATTTATCTCTATTCGTCTTATTCATTTGCTCTATAAATCTTCTCACCCTCATATATATTACTAAATAATTGTATAATTTGTCATTTAGTATATTTTATAATTCAAACAAAATTAGTAAACTTAACTTTACAAATTATGTTATTTGTCACAAAGGTATTTTTTTATTAATTTAAATATGATTTACATATTACTACGACTTTATTTTGTCATTTTTTTCCATTTAATAATTTCCTATATTATAAATATAATAAAATAGGGACAATCTAAATCCAATTATTTTGGATATTAATATGTTGTTTTCACTTCTAATATGAGTTAAATAAATTACAACGGTTTAGTTTACATGTTTATTTATTTTTCTAAATTAACTAACCTGAGAACTCAATTAACCATTTTTTAACTTGAGTTAAATTGACACATTTTAGACTTTAGCACGTATATTATCTTTTTTCATTCACTTTAAGTTTTTTTTAATGATATAATCTAATGTCACAAAAGTTTTTTAATTTGCTCATGTTTATTATGTTTTTTTTTATCACATTTTAATTTTAAATTAATTAATTAAAAAATTTACCTGACATGTATATGATGATATTTACATCCGAAAAGCCTACGTAAGAGTATCTCTTTTCGCGCCAAACAAATTTGGTTGCACCATTAAGACAAATACTACACTATTTTTACTGTACAAAATGACTATTATTATTATCATCATCATAATAATAATATTATTATTACTATTATTATTATTATTAATATTATTACTATATTCTGACATGAAATTCTGTAGGACTTTTTTCTATTGGTTATAACAACAATATTAAAGTGTTGATAAAGACATGTTAGGTTTTGGACCAATGATTTTTAATTGAACAATGTGTTTATTTTTATGAGAATCTCTTCTGCAATGAAAATTACAGGATACCTCTAGCATTAGCATGCAATGTGATTGTTAACTTTTTCAAGAAAAATGAAGTAACCATTAATTTCTTTTTTATAATATATCATATTCAATAAAATATATCTTCGTTATCGATTACAAAATAAAACGTATACTATTATACTTCTTTGAATATATAACTTTATCTTCCTTCATATACATTAAAAACTACTTAAATTTAAAAAATTGTAAGAAATATCACATTTTTAAGTAACTCTTTGATATAAGAAA
>Ga0099824_1007691_pt1 | contig 14146 bp, 7 predicted proteins | sample SiratrowhiteBW_FD_76837 | JGI IMG/M metagenome (GOLD analysis project Ga0099824, IMG submission 76837) | Root nodule microbial communities of legume samples collected from California, USA - Siratro white BW | ecosystem: Host-associated > Plants > Roots > Nodule | place: USA: California...
AAAGAGTATTTATTTTTTTTTTTTTTTTTTATCTATTTATTTTATTTTTATTTATTATATATAAAAAAAAAATAACTCTATTATATATATATATATATATATATATATATATATATATATATATATATATATATATATATATATATATGCATGCAATTATGCTCTAACTCATAGTTTATTATTGGATTAAAGAATATGTGAGTGAGTGGTGGGTGGCTTTTCTTTTCCTTTCTCTCTCTATCTTCTATCTTGAATATGTGATCATAGGGTTATTGGTGGGTTCCATGTGAATATTCTGAGTCAATTATGTGATGTCAAAGAAATGACTCGTCCCACAACCCAAAGGAAAATACAGTAACAGTAACTTACCTGTCACTATTAATCATTAATTTCCTCTCTCTTTCCTCCAAAATTTCCAATTTTTCTATTCAACAAATAATTTCTATCACCACCAAAGCAATACAATAAAATACCGCTATTATTATAATAAACATATAAAACTAGTATAAAATTGGCATCATGCATGCAGGTAAAAATACACTCCATTTAAAGTAGGTGAAAACCACTTATTTTGGTATATATTCCATTTCTAAATCATGATAGAGACAATTATTAGATTAGAAAAATAAGATCCACCAAAACTAATCATGTATAAAATCAAACTCAACTTAAACAATTTTGTAGACACTTTCAATAATATTTTTCAATTAAAATTATAATTTCATCTTGATAATCAACTAACAATAGTTTACTCAGAATGCTATAACATAACCAAATTGTGATTATGATTAGAGAACATTAGCCAAAAGCATTTAAGAAACAACATGTTTGAATGAATTTGAGGAGGAAAATTGAATTGACCTTTGGTGGAAGAGCTGCAAGAGGATGATGGAAGAAGAGAGTTGAGGTGAACAAGATGAAGATTGTTGCTTTCTGTATCCTCTCTTGTTGCTTGAAAGGCAAAGCTCTTCTCCGAGGAGGAGAAGAAGAAGATAAAAACTGCAAGAGAAGAAAAGAGAAGAGAAGACATTTGAATGGCCATGGAAAGAGGTAACAAAAAGAGGATAGAAAGCTAAAAACTTATACAACACACTTTCACTCTGTCGTGAAGCTTGCCCTTTATATATAGCCAATTTCTGTAAATGGGGTCGCCAATAAATTATAAATTATCAATTCTTGCACGTCACTGGCTAATATGTAACAAACAACATTGTTTTATCTTTAATATTCAGCTTGGTTATTTCTTGTTAAATATCAATATTACTACTTATATAGGGTAGGTTGGACTCAATTTCTTTAAATAAGATTTTATATTTGAGTATTATCAATGAAAAAATATAATTACACTACAAGATTTCACTAAAAATGATTAATTAGATTTTTAATTATTGTAAGTAAAAACTAATAAATATTCTGTTTCTACATAAAATTTGCTTATTATGGTTTAGCATGGTGCAGAAAAAATTTGACTAAAATGAACAAACAAAAATGGAGCATTTTTGTCATTGCAATTAGCAGGCCCGTGTAATTTGGTGTACAATTGATGAAGGAAATTAATGTTAAGTGGGGTTGACTTGGTAAATTTTCTTTGTTCAAACTATGATGGGTTACTACTTGGGTGTGGTTGGGATTAATAAATTATTTTGGTGAAAAGAGAAGAACATTAATGCTAGTCACACTTAATTGTATCCATAGAGACACATACTGCTCTCAAAGGGATTAAATAGCACTCTGACTTGTTCCAAAAATTAAATTAATGACTTTTTATTGAAATATTACATAACTTTTTTATTCTGTAAATCATATGAAATTTTATATTAATATAATATTTTTAGTAACCCATTAATATATATATATATATTATTTTGTAATAGAATTTTTTATAATTTTAAAATGGACCAAGACTTATGAGATATACATTTTGTATATAATTTACTCGTTAATATATCTTTATATAAAAATTTATATGATATTGTGATTTTTTATAAATGTGCGAAGAGGGATACTTGATGATACTGTATAATATTAAACAGTATCCAGATAAAATAAATACAATAAATTATCCTGACATAGATGAATTTTCATTATGTTTTTATAGATTGAGTGTTAGTGTTTAGTGAGATATTTTAATATGATTCGTTAGCTTTTAAACAAGACATTTTAATACGAATTTTCCATAAACTATAAAGTGTAATAAATTACTTTGAATAATTGAGATTTATATAGTTGATTATGATTCCAATAATTTTGAATGCTCCTATAATCTTGAATGGTGATTGAGGTGTGAATTGTTATAATATTTTCTTGATTGAGAATGTAATATGTTATTAATATTATGTATATATGGTATGATATACATATTTTTTATTTTTTATAATAAAAACAATATATATATATATATATATATATATATATATATATATATATATTATTTTATAATCTTGTTTTCTTTGTTTATATATATTATAGTAATAAATATAAATATTGTAATAAGAGATTTATATGAAGACTTACATAAGATTGTGGTAGCTCGTGTATACTCATCGTAAAAAAATAGCATGTAAGAATTTTCATTAAATTTTCATCATATAATACATTAATTTATATTATTAATTATTTAAATCATAAGTAAAGTTTGAATATCTCATAAGTTAAATTCTTAACTCAGCATGTACTAAAACAATAAAAGTAGTATCTTTATTAATTGTTATCTCACATCAATCACTTTAGTGATTCTACATCATTATAATCATCATATTTCACAAATATATATATATATATATATATATATATATATATATATATATATCACTTTTTTATAAATATAATCAATTAATTGAGTCTTCTTTGGATAACATAGTTAAATTTTAGTAAATTAATTAATTAATAAATAAAATATGTGTAACATTTACAAACATATCTATATAATTGTTAAAATAAAATAACATTGTATGAAAATGATTATTTAAAAGATAAGAGTAAACAATAAAAATTAACTTTTAGATTTGTTCAACAAAATTAAAATTTACTTTTGGCTAGTATATCTCATTTTTCATGAAAGTCTAATTTGTTGATAAAAATTCTTCATATTAAACGAAATTCATAGTTTTGTGATAGTTTCTCTTAAGAACTTTGGTTAAGTGAAAATATTTTGTTAAATTAAATTTTACAAGTTTTCACTTTTTTAATGTTGTTTTTATTATCAAATTCACCTGAAAAAATGTTTAGAAATAAAAAATCAATAAAGTTCCAAATTTCAACCAAAATCAATAATCTCATATACCACTATTTATAACACATTTTCATTTAGAAACAAAATCTTAGTTTAGTAATTACATCAATTAAAAAATTTTCATATTCTATCATCTTTATGTTCTTTGTGTTTAAAATTTAACTTGTTTTAAGACAAATAGTTCCAAAATTTCCAAATTCTAAGTCAAATCAATTATGACATAATACAATTTGAATCTGCCACCTACCTAATCAAATAATATCATATAATAAATTTTATTTTTAGAAAAACTAATAATTCTTTGAACATGGAAGTAATAAACTTTCAAACCATCACATTTAATTCATTAAATTCATACATAAGTCCTATTATCAATCAAATTCTAAAGTTAAGAAACATAACACATTGAAAACACAATCAAGAACAAAGTATAAAATTCATATGCACCACTCCTCACCAATTTAATTCATTTCTTAAATTTGTAGTCCAATTTAAATTAAGATCAATATTAATTTCTCTGTCTTGTTGAAACGCTAAAAGAATAACGAGTCTAATAATGCTCAATATCCTTTATATATTTTTCAAAGAATCAATCCTAACAATCAATAAAAAAATAAGCACAACACACCAACTAAACTTAATCTAACATTGAAACAGTTATTGGCATTAATTAAACCCAACGCATGCAAACAAAGAAAAACATTTTTTCCAATCCAAATCCCACATACAAACTAAAAAAAGGAAGAAACTTAAGATTCTAGAAGACAAGGAAAAACTTACTTCAAATAAAGTTCTCATAAACTTGTCTAGGCTTGTTGTAAGCTATAAAAAGGAGAAACTAATTAAAAATTGAAAGAAAAAATACATAAGGAGAGTAGAAAAAAAAAACTTATTAAACTTCTAAAGGGAAATTAAAAAAATTCTTAAAAAGGTAACTAAATAAATAAAAATTAAACTAGTTATTTTTCGATTTATAATATTAATTAAAACTAAACTTCTATCCATGAAAAATGTGCTTACACAAAGTAATAAAAACAATATATGTTTTTATCCCATCAATAATTCTATTTCACTATAGATAACAGCAGCACTTTAATTAAATATAAGAATTAAAAATAAGTTCAATCATTAAAGAACTCTGTCTATATCATTTCTGAGTACAAACTGGACTTTGTAGTGTGGAAACTCTAACAAACAGTTTTTAATTAAATAATAAAAGTAATTGATGTGCATATAAGTAAAGGGGCACGAAAAAATTAATATCTAGAGTAATTGATTGGGTTGCTAATATAGAAACCTATTTGTCCAACGTAGAATCCACTATGTTCAATGGAAGTGCATCACTCGTGATTCCCCTATCTTTCTGCCTTACCTTCACGAGAATGGAGAGATATTGACAAAAGAACACCCTATTAAATAATTGGCTTCTTCAAAACTATTATTATCATTTTGAACACAAGGGGATTGGTTAATTCTCAATTTCCATGTCTCCTACTTTTATGAACCTTCAAGGAATTGAGCTCCATAACAAAGAAGATTTTCTTTCCTTTAGTGGATACATTAGTGAGTTTGGAAAATAATCAAGAAAATAATGGATACAATGGGTGCAGATTGATGACTCTATTTGTTTAATATGGTAAAAATAATGGATACAATAAAGGGATAAACAAATATAGTAAGAAACTAGTGGTTTGATCACTCACTTATCACTTTGTCTAAGTGTGGAAATCATGTTTCAAAAGTGCTTTTCTCAAGTTATACTTAATGTGAAAATTTTCATTGAAGATGTGAAACCAAAGCTACAAGAAGATTAAAAGAGGAATGAGGTTCATAATGGTTTCCCAAGGAGAACACCGAAAAAAAGCAATAGCAAATGGAAAACTTAGAAGGGGATTTCATGATCTTAACTACTTGCTAAAAAGATACCCATAAAAAAAACTACCTACTAAAAAGATTCTCATAATACCTGTTGATGAGAATGGCATATGTTAATGTCAATGAAAGACATATCTCACTCTACATGCCTATAATCTTTGGCCACTAAAGCTTTAAGATTATATATCATTAGGCTAAGATTCTAGCTAATTACAGACCTGTTTGATTAATTTGGTTTACTATTATGAAATTTTCTTCATAAGTATTTTTACAATAGAAAAATAGAAAGAAAAAGATCGAAGTTCTCTATGTTTAAGTTTAAGCAGAAATTACACTGTCTGTATTTATATTTCTTTTAATTCTAAAATAAATATTCATTTTCTTGTATTATTAAATTAATTGTTGGATATCTTCTATTTTTAAGTTGACATTCAATTTCTTTATATTTTTAATAAATACTATTTACCATCTTTATATATTTCAATAAAATAATATTCAATTTTCTTATTTTATTTAAAAGTATTATACTGACTACAATTTAAAATTTAATGTTTTAAAATATAAAAATTAAAAAATTGTTTATAGAAAGTATAAATTTGTATAAATAAAGCTATTGCTTTATAGTATAAGGGATTTAAGTCTTATTTAATTTCATATTCAATCCTAATATATGAATCTTCTTCAAGAATTAGGATTTTTGACAGTAAGCTTTTCTTATAAGCATTGTCCTGGTGGGAGTACGGTAATCTTTCTTAGGTGATCACATTGTATTCTTTTTCTGGTGGATTGTGGTTTCTTATTATGGTTTGTTCTTTCCTATGAAATGGGTGTTCATTCTGCGGGGTTCTTAATTCTCTGGGAGTGCTTCAATGATCAAGATATGAAGGAAACTAGGAAAACTTCTTTTACGACTTTTGTGAAAAAGAAGATGTTTGCTCAGGTTTTGAATAACACTAGCGACATCCCTCTATCACAGTTGCCTTCTCCTTACCTCAAAGGAGATCTTGTCTTTGTGCATATCCCAAAAGAAGCGTATCTAGCGGAACTTGAAAAGTGTAAAAATCATTTGCATGGTAGAATTGTGTTTGTCAAAGAAGACAAGCCTCGAACGCACCTGGACGTGTGCAAGAAGCTAAACCTTGCTTGGAAATTTCTTGATTCTTAGAAGGTGATTCCTCTTGGTAAGGGATTCTATGAGTTTTCATTCACCTCTTTGAAAGACATGAGACGTGTGTTGGCAGTTGGAACGTGGAATCTCTCTCTAGGATTTTTACATATCTTTCCCTAGATTAAGGACTTCGTTCCAACAACTATTAAGTGTTGTTTTCTCTATAACAAGAGGGGTTGAAACCCCTCTTGCTTTAGATGATTATACTATGAAGAAAATCACTTGGCTTCTATACTTGGGTGCTTGTTGATGTGGATATGCTTTCTTCTTTACCGCAATAGGTTTTGGTGGAGCATCCAAACTTTGCCTTTGTGACTGATGTGGAGTATGAATAACTTCTGCCTTTTTTTCTCCTTTTGTAAAATGATTGGTCATGCCTCATTTGCTAGCAATTGAAGTCTAAACAATATTATGTTTCTAAGTTCAACTTGGGGACAAGGGAGAAAAACGTAAAATTGCATCAAGGTGGTTAATGTTGTTAATATTATCGTTGGTAATGACTCTAAATCATCTCTTTTAGGAGGTGATGTTGTTGCTTCTAATATTGGCTCTGATAAGAAAGATAGTTTAGAAGGGATGCTAAGTCTTGTTGATGATTCTAAGCAGACTTCTTCGATTCAGAATGTTAAACATATATAACATGTTTCTCCAAATGATGACTTGGTTCACTTGTCTAGTTGGCTCTCTCAAGGTTTCTTTTTCTAAATATTCTGTTTTGAATGATAATTTATCCTAGGATAAGCATGAAAATGTGAATATTGTGAAATCTAATCCTCCCTTGGTTGTTCTCGTTTTCATCGTTCCCGGGATAGATAATAATAGTTCTAAACTTGTAGCTTTTGAAGAGAACTGCTTATAGGGTGCTAGTATGCAGAGTTTGATTTCTAAGAGGTAGTCAGATATTTTGGAGGAGGAAACTTCTAACTCAAACTCTGATGGTCATGATAATCTGGTATAATCATCCCGTTAGCTTGGTAGATTACCTAAAAATGTTTCTATAGCGGCTAAAAAACCAATGAAATAACTTCTCATAGTTTTGTTGTGGTTAAGTTTGATGTCACGATGGTTACTAGTTTGGAAGTCCAGGGATTTCATTTTAGCTTTTTTGGTTTGTACTTAAGTACTGTTGGTTCATGTCCTGTGGGGCTACAGCTGGATGCTGGAGGGATACAGGTTACTCATGTCCTTTCCTCTAAGTTGGAGGAAGAGTGTAAGTTGGTGTGTGAGTACTGGGTTGATAGGGTAGGACAGAGGTTCCCTAGTGATTTGGATGAGTTTGAAGGGTGTGTTCAAAGTTTTAAGAAATCTGAAAGACCGAAGAAGAGTTCTTCCAAAGCTACTAAAAACCCTGTTAAAGTGAGTACTACAAAAAAGAAATGGGGGAGGGGTTTATGCATATTAGTTTTAATTTTCTTTCTTTTATTATTTTATTTTTTAACATAAGAAATAAATCTTCCAACTCTTTTGTTATTTGCTTTTTATATTATCCTTGTGGGTTTGGTTAGTGGTTTGCTTTGTTTCTTACTTTTAATGAGTTTGATCTAACTTCATGTGATCTTATTTTCTTTTTAATAAATTCCATATGAAAATTTAATTTATAAAGAAATTCATTTTAACTTTGCTTTCTCTTGCTTTTTTCTTATAATAAAAGTGTTTAAGAAAAAGTTGAATCAACTGTACAATATAAATGTTTTCTTTTTCTGGCACAATATACATACTACGCGGATTAAGAAATTACACGGGAAAATGGAAGTCTAATTCTAAATATTAGAGAGGAAGTTATAGTTAGTTGGATTCATGAAGCAATAGTGATATACATCATGTCATTGACTCCATTGGATGAAAACACTTCCCTTTACTTTTCGTTAATATTTATTGTGCATTTTTTTGTGTTTGAGCAATTTGATAAACAACAACTCTTTGAGCTTTAACTAGATGCATATTAAAATTATACTCTCTGTATGGTCATCTAAATTTGAAGATTATTTGTAAGATAAACACAATTTAAAGAATCTAGTTTACTTCTTAATTCTAGCTAAAGTTCTTCCACTAAATCCAATCATGTTGGTGCCAAGTCCGTTTCATAAATAGTGCATATTTTACTTTAATAATGATAATAATAATAATAATAACAATGCTATTGTATATTAATTCTATCTTTTAAATCTAAAAATGTTATTCCATGATCTATGTCACCTTTCATATTTTTCAAATGGAAATATTTTATGTAATTACTTGCAACCACCAGGGTTAATGTAATATTTAATAAAAAGTTTATAAAATTGGCATTCTGGAAATTTATGATGGTTAAAATGAGATTAGGTACAAGGGTTATGTTTTTTATCACTGAAAAAAATTTCAAAATAGCAAGGAGAGAAATTTTTGTGAAAAACAAAAAAGACACTCGAGGAGGTGATTAACTCCAATATCATACATCCCAAGTTAATGAGGAAAACTAAATCAAAATTTGTCTCTAGAGTAGAATAGAAGTACTTCAAAATATAATGTAACAAATTCATATTGCTAAAATGTCATCACAATACACTAAAAAATTTTATATATTACAAATAGATTAAAAATATAAACCAACAAATTATATTTAAATAATCAAAAATAGTATAAATTTAAGTAGTTATCAATTGACTAACTTTTAATTTTTTATCATGCAGAGTTTGACAAAAAAAACAGGATAACTTCATGTCTCTTTTCTCTCCCTCCTCTCCATATATATTATTACAAATAATGCAACAAATATTTATGATGTATTAAGACATGTAATGTATCCAAATTCAAAATGAGAATTTTGATTATTTTTTTTAAATGATATTCAATTATGTTTTCAAATTCTAAATTAATGCATGTTGAGGGTTTGTAAGACTTAGTGTCTTACTTGTCATTATCTACATCAAAATGTGTGACTGGCCTGCAACTAGCAAACATGGTGTTCTGATGGTAGGGCATAGGTGGTGGTCCTCACAAAGCTTCATTCATACATATGTTTCTGCTACCTATATATGGAATCTTTCTTGCGTGTGGACCACCATAATTAGTGATTAAAATTGTTGTTTGATGAATTGGTGCAAATTAACCAGAATCTCTTCCAACAGATATTATAATAATTATAATAGTAATAATAAATAATAATGTTGTTATTATTATGTTGATGTGATTTCTTTGGATGTTGGCCACAATATACACTTTATTGGAGTAGTGGAAGAAAGCTGGAATCTACACAAAAACCATTCACATTGATAGATTGAAGGAATGAGAAGTTCATTGGTTTAATGAAACTTTAACTATCTATCACTTTCTTTTTAAATTTTTATTTTTACATATTTTCTCCCCTTGTTTTTTTAATACAGTGGATTTTACTTTTCTGTCATGTTGCTGTTTAAAATAATTATTTTAAATATTGTGTGACTTTTTAAATTATCACTATTAAGAAGTTATATATTTTGAATATTATCCTCGTTATAATGTGTTTTATTATTCCGTCATACTTTTCTACATTGTAGCTCCCACCTGGAAGTCAATGTCAATCTGAAAGAAACTTCTAAGAATTGATGTTAATGGCTTAAAAACTTATTATTAATATGAACAGCTAATAAAAGTTTTGAACAATTTGGAAAGCAAAAAATGGATTCTGAGAAGCATGTAGGTATGCCATTGATTGTTGCGTGATCAGCTACCTGACATAAACGTACTATCAAAGCCAAAGAATTTGTGTTGAATGTGAAGAAAACTAATTTCTAGTAAGTCTTTGAGAAAAGTAATATTTTATTAATTTGTACAGTGTTTTTATGACCTAAAATTCAAGTAGGTTTACAAATTCAATCTTCATTATAGAATAAAAATATAATTTTTTAAAATACACAAATCTTAACTATCCGTAACTTTTTAATAAACAATATTCAGTATTGATTTTAATTTTCGATTTTTATCATTTGATGACACTCTTTGATTTTTATTCTTTAAAATCTTTAATATCTAACATTATTGTTTGTGATATTATTTTATTATATTGAAAATAATATGAAGGTTAACAAAAGTTTCTATTATCTGTTTTATAGTAGGATAAAAAAAAAGATAAATACTAAAATATTTTTTCACTTAAATTAATTCAATTTCAATGGTTTTTTTTATTTAGTTAAATTTATCATGCTCATAATGTAAAAATCAAATACCTTAATTTTTCAGAAAATGATTCCAATTTCAAACAAATACCCGTAGAAAATAACATTATCACTTTATATAAATTTAATCGAAATTCATTTATTGGCAAAATCATTCCTTATTATGCCGTAAAAAATCATTTTCATTGACCATTAAAAACTTTCTTCCTCGACATTTCAATTATCACTATTGTCAACAAAAGTTTAAAAATAACATCCATTTTTTTTAGGTGTCTTCCATTGTATATTTTGCATGAATTTAAGCTACAATAGAAATCAACAGAATAGATTTTAACTTTGATCCATTTATAATTCTAATCTCAGTTTATTTTATTTTTCATAATAAAATGATACATTGATTATGATGAATTTTTTAAATAACTGCATGCCATGATCGATTTCTATCATCAATTTTTTTTAAATTGATATATATTATTAATTGATTTTTGATTATTAAGTTTTTTTTTTTCAAATCAATGCATGTTATTGATCTAACTTTTATTATCAATTTTTTTTCCAAATTGATCCATATCATTGATTTATTTTCATTATCATTTCTTTTTTCAAATCGAGGCATGGTATTGACCATTTTCATTATAGATTTTATTTCCAAATCCATTAATTGATTTTCATTCTTAATTTTTTTCATTTATTTTATTATGAATTGTGGTTTTAGGTTATATATTCGTTACTTTAATCACAAAATTTTTTTGCCTACAATTAATCAATTTTGATTCTCAAGAAAGCTTTTCAAATCGCTGTAAAGTCGTGACATTAAAAAGGTTTTCGTAAGAAATTGGTTTTAAAAATATAGATGATAGATTTTGAGATAAATGAATGAATACTTTAATATTTTAAGTTATAAGATTTTATATAATACAAAAGAAAAATTATTCTTTATTTTTTTAAACATTTTACTTATTTAAATTTAAAAAATATCTTGAATTCTATATTTTTGAGAAAGTTTTTTTTTTTTTTTTTTAAAGTAGATGACGCAAAAGTAATCATAGATTAATTTGAGATGATTACATTTTTTATTTGACTAATTTATTTTCTTTAATTTAGGTTTCTAGTTTTCTAATTTTGTTTTCTTTTGCATGTAGAGGTTTAGTCTATCATATGTTGTAACCTTAATGGATAAGATAAATCTTCATTTTTTTTGTCAAAAAAAATTAAAGTTTGAAGAAGAGTAATGAGATTATTCCAACCTATATATAAGTAAAAAAATATAATAAAAGATATTAGTCTATACTACATGAGATTGGTATAATACTACTAAAAAAAGTCCCTCTAACCCCTATAAAAAGTGTGCAACATTCACTAAACCCCTATTCAGGACCAATATAGTTAAGACTAATAGGGAACCTCCAAAAATACATTAGCACAACATTACACAAAAGTGTGCAATAACGTACATAAAAAGATGCAAAAAAGAACTCCTATAACATGAATTCCCTTTCACCAGAATTTCCAATTCACCCAGTGGCAACTCAAGACTTTAGGAAGCCTAAAACGAATTGAAAAAATGAGACATTTTTTAAATTAATAAAATAATGAAAATTATGATATTTTTACCTATTAATAAGCATTGAAATAATCAGTAATTCTCATCACCTGATAAGTAGTAGGAGGACCTACTCATTACTTGATTTGTAGGTAAAAGTCTTTTTTTACTTGATATTTTGCCTTTGTATTATTTGTAATACATATATTTATCTTTTTCAAGAATGAATTTTGGAAAAAGATATTGACTATAAAAAGATATGGACTAAGGCTAGTGTACTAATTCTAAAGAAATACTTGTTATTTAATCTCTAAAGGCTCACAAAGAATAAGAAAATTATGTAGTAGTTGAGGTTGCAAAGGTGAATGTCATTACTTCTTTTCCTTTACATCCAGAAACTTTATAACCAAGAGTTAAAGGGGTGCCTAACAATCCTGTTATGACTTCTGTAAAAAGGCGAACATGCTTCCAATTTATACTTATGTTCCTCTTCGTTAACTAGTGAAAAGATTAGTGGTTCTCATAAGAAGCAAAGATAGTTCATAGAATAATACTCCAAGTTTGAACTTGTTGTGGTAAGTTAACATGATAACTAACAAGTTAAAAATTTTGAAGGATACCTTTACCCTACTTATTTCAAACTTCTAACCAATGTTGGACCTAAAGATAGCTCTAATCCCATTAAGGTAATGTTGGCAAAGGAAATGTCAATTATACACCTTTGGAAACAAACAAATTCCAAAGGTCACATAAAAAAGTTAGAGACAACCATGGAGGATCATCAACTCATGATCTATGATGAATATGTGTTTGTGACGGAGCATTATCAACTCATTATCTATGATGAATGTGTGTATATGGATGTGTGTGCATGCATGTATGATTTTTTATTTTAGTAGATAAAAATATGTAATCAAACAAAGAATTTAACTTAATTATAAGTTTACTATTTAATAAATTGTCTTAACCAGGTATGTCAAGTATCACAAATATGCATATATGTTCTATTAGTTAATAAAACAATTCAACATTTGTATTGAGCTTATAACTTATAAAAGAGAATGATATTTAATATTCACTTATAAAAATATCTTCCTTAACTCAATTACATCAATGGGAGAGGAAGCAGATATGCTCAGAGGACAGAACCTCCAGTCTGATGAAGCAATGCATCAATTTCATCACCATCCTCCATTTCCAACTGCAAAAATAATAGTCCAAGTCAAAATCAAAGTTGAACAGTTGAGATGTAGAATCATAAAGAAAGATGAAGGAAACACGAACCTCATCAGGAGTTTGCTCAGCACGAAGGCGACGACCATCAAAGAGAAAAGCAATCGAGTTGAAGTCAACCAATTGTCGGTCACAATAAGCACTCATAAGCTTTTTCAATTGAGTGTTTCTCTTGATCTTGAAGAACACCTCATTCCCATCCTACCACATCCAATTAACAATTTTAAAAGAAAACATCAAATTTCAATTTTTATCCAAACCCATAAATCCAAACAAAAACAAAACATAATCAGAGTCACCCTAACAATAAAACCCCAATTCAATAAAAAAAAATTATTAAAGAAAAGGCCTACTTTGATACGTAATCATAATATAATAAACACTGCAAGACTATCTCAAACTCACCAGTGTGCAAAATTGAAGATCTACGACACTCAAGTAACATGATCTAATAGAAAAGCAAAACCCTAGGAATGGAAAGAAACAAAAAATTAAGGAACAAAAGAACATACCTGCCCCTTCACTTTAAGGTTAATGTGTGCTCCTTGCTCGCTGGGCTTCTTGCCCTCCTCGCTGTTATTGTTGTTAACACCTGACATCTTGAACTATGCACAAAACCTCTGTGTCTACTCTCTCTACAATATTGTGACGGCCAAGTATCTCTTGTATAATTCCTTAGATCCCTTCATATTTTATATTTTAAAAATATTAACCAGAGTAAAAGTGAAGGTTAAATAACAAATAGTGGATGATGGTTAAGTAATAGAGAGTGAATTTTTTTTAAACTATAACTATTTAAAAAATAAAGCAAGAAAAATATTAGACTAAACAAAAACAGTAATCGATTCTAAGAGAAAAATAATATTTTTTTCATAATAATATTATAAGAAAAAAGCATAATATAAATATAAATGTTTATATATATATATATATATATATATATATATATATATATATATATA
>Ga0099824_1007694_pt1 | contig 14144 bp, 8 predicted proteins | sample SiratrowhiteBW_FD_76837 | JGI IMG/M metagenome (GOLD analysis project Ga0099824, IMG submission 76837) | Root nodule microbial communities of legume samples collected from California, USA - Siratro white BW | ecosystem: Host-associated > Plants > Roots > Nodule | place: USA: California...
AAAAAAAAAAAAAAAAAAAAAAATTAAAAAAAAAAAAAAAAATAAAAAAAGGAAAAAAAAAAAAAAAAAAAAAAAAAAAAAAAAAAAAAAAAAAAAAAAAAAAAAAAAAAAAAAAAAAAAAAAAGAAAGAAAACTGACCCCAAATTCTACAACTCAAACTGAATATGAAAAAGAACATCATGATTGCAGTCATACAGTTTTGGATTTTATGACAGTGATTGGTTACTTGCAGTGACATGCAACTGATAGCAGTCATGCTTTGATTATAATATGGTGTAACGGACTGACACTAAATAATGCTACAATATGATACCCATAGAGATGTTAGTATATAATACCACATAACCATACATAACAAATACAATCTAACCACCTCATCTCCTATGCATTCTAATTTCAACCAAGTCTATAATTAGAATTTGATTATTTTATTTTAAACAATTGTAGCACAGGAAACATGCACTTTGAGTAGAACACCTTTTAACTCTAACCTTTTCAATTTATGATCTCATGCTGGAGATTTAGAGGTACTTCCATCATCAATTTCCATGTTCCACACATTCTGTCTTTAGCAGTCATCCAAATTGGTAGGCAATTGTTTCAACTAAATTGAATATGATTCCAGGTAAAATCGTTTTACATTATTATATAGGAATCTTGTCAGTGGAGTTACTTAAGGTATTTTATTATTGCAACTTCAACATGAACATCCAACACAAAAGAGCAGGACAACCTTGTTGATTGTAATGGAATTGATGCACCCTAAAAATGCACCCCATTAAATTGACTTGAGAGTTATGTTAGGATTAACTATTCTTGTAAGCCGTCTACGTGGGAAGCTAAGCAAAACCAAACATGCTAAATTCATAACTGAAAAGTCTAGCAGAAAAACATCTGAAGATTATCCATATATCTTAAGCAAGCCACCGGCATATGTTAGAAATTTCCAATCCCTATCACTTGCCTTCTCATTCAAATCTCCAAGTGGTGGGCCATGAATCTTGCCTCCTGTATACGGAGCACCCATTGGAAACCTTTCCACCAACTGATGAACCATGAGGTCATCTAAACCATGCTTCTCATAACTCATAAATGCACCTAAAGCTCCCAGAAATCCTTCGTGTCGCAGGAACATTGCTTGTGCTTCTCCATTTGACCTAAATGAGAAATAATATTATATAATGAATCAATACAGTAATTTAATTGAAAGAAAAGAAATCTAGTTATGTCTTTATGTACCAGAAATGTACAGCAAAAGAAATAGTGTCCATGGTATAGGCATGACCCCTTATAAAAAATCCACCAAAAAAGATTCGCTTCAACCGAAATCGCAATGCATTCAAGTAAGCTATCTACAGAGATGAAAAGAACATTGGTTTAGTACCTTCTAGAATAACAGAATAGAATAGAACGTGAAAATTACAGAAGATGGATGCCTAATAATGTTTCCATGTTCACCAAAACTAATTTCGATTTAGGAGTTGTATGTTTTCTTTAGGTTGCATTTACATAAAGGAAACTACGTCTTGAAAATCTTATTCAAAAATCAATCTATTATCTTTTAAATCTTGAGAGAAAAAGATTAGCAAATTTTCAAAGACCTAGAATGAAATTTTGTAAATATAAAGAAAAAAAATAACTTGTTTTGCATATATTTGTACAAAAGCTTCTAGAAAGTATATTCTTTTTCAACAGTCATTTCTATTAATGTTGCTGGAGACAGAAAATCATTCGTGAGCTCCTATGTAGTCCTTGACATCACTCTATGTAGTCAAGAATTTAATTCTTTGTTCCCCCATTCTTCCAATCAAAGGTTTGAGTTCCAAATCAAGGTAGAATGAGCTTGTCCATAAGTCAAGCTTAATCAGCTCTGGCATGAAGGGCATGTTAAGAGAAAATAGTTAATAGGACCATTAATGAGCCTCCACCCTAAGAGAAAATAGTTAATAGGACCATTAATGAGCCTCCACCATGAATAAAAGTTAGTCTTCCACTAATATAATTTGAGTTATAATACCCCCCCCCCCTCTCTTCCGTTTTCTCATCACCCCACACATAGTATATGTCTGTATGAAAAATGGTAAAATTATAGTAGTAAACTAACCTGGCCAATATTGTATGAAATCATCCTTAGAAGCGAAAGTGATATATCTTCAGGTCTGTATTCTTCAAGCTCCTTTTTTTCTGATATTGTTTTGCCAAAACTTGAGGCAATAGTGGAAGCTGATAGGCCAATCTAGTACGGTTTATTTATACCAGTAAAACTCAGTTGGTTAATTTGGAACAATTTCACTCCACGATGAATATTTATAGGGAAATAATAATAATAGCTGAAAAAGTTTACCTTAGAATAGTCCAAACCCCCGTATATATCCCCAACTAGCATGTCCATACTTCTATTATCTCCTTTCTGACTCAGCTCAAGCAACTCATCAAAACTGAAATTCATTCATTGCCTTATAAATACTCTATAGTTCAAAAAATAGCAATATATAAAAATAACAAGTCAAATGAAAATGACCTCTTGCACTTTGTTAACAGTCTTCCCAAGCCCCAATAAGTACCACCCCCAACATTTGTCCCACTAACCCTCTCAAATTTCCCATCTCCATCAACCTATATCAACAGAAATTAGAAATCAGGATAAGAACATGTTAGACTTTTGGCTCAATTTGGATAAACTTCTCAATAAATACCTACAAGAGAAGAAAATTAGAAGATAAAAGAATCAAACTTCTCCCAGAAGTTAAAATCATCATCTGTAACTTAAACTTTTATTACGAGACTCCTCTTTTAACTTCTTCAAAAGCTAAGAAGCTAAAGTTAACTTTAACTTTTGGAAGACACTTGATTCATTTTATCAAAGAATATATCCGAAGAGATAAAAGAACTGGTTAAATCAGGAAAAAAGATAAATACCTTGATCATACTAACACCAGATCCAATATTAACCAGAAGATAAGGGAATAAATCATTGGGATCAATTTGAACAAACTCTTTGTGGCCCTCCATGTGTGTGAAAGCTTCATGACGAATTGCCTAATAAGTGGTAGAACTTCTAATCAGAAATTATTGACAGTGAAAAGAAAAAAATGCAGATCAGTCAACAAGAAAAACTATTAACATAAAAAATATTGGTTACATATTCCAAACTAAAAGATAGAACTACCACAAGTCAATTACATAAAAAATTAACATAGTTCTCAATCAGATCTAGGTTGGTAACAAGAACCATATAGTGTCAAGAAGGAAAACAAAGTTATAGTCAACTATAGCTATATAAAAAAATTTACACAAAAAGCACAGGCCAGTCTTGTTAATCAATTGGCTGTTTACCTTTAAAACAAGGGGAAAACACAATAAACTGGAAAAAAAAGGAAAATTTACTGTTTCTTAATCTTTATTTATTTATTATTGTCTATTTGTATTAGGAGTAAGAATTCCAATTCAAAAGACAATATGTTGCTCATATCTAGCTCAGCTGACCTAAACAAAATGCAAGTAAAACAAAAAATTAGAAGCAGGGATCCACCTTAAGCAAGAAGTTAGCTCCTGCCACAAGGCAATCCATTTCATCTTCTTTGTCAAGACCAACCCCAAGTCTTTCTTTGAAAAGTTCAGCGTACTTGTATGCTCCACCACCAGTAGCCTTTGCCACAAAATGAATTCGTTATTGTTGCACTTCAACAACACCATTAGTGCAAAAGACAAAAGCAAATAATTATCTTTTTTGCAATAACTACATCTGGATGAGATAAGTGGCAAAACATACAGCTTTTTCATGAGCAATCTAAAGTAAATTATGATTGATGATTTGAATAAATGATATATTCAGAAAAATAAAAACAGAATCTTCTTAATAACCATAAACAACAGTCAGAGACTCAATAGTTACCTTAATTATGCCATTCTGGTCAGTCACACCATCTGAGTAACCTGACTCCAACCCTATAACCAATAAAAGAAGCTCAAAATCATAAATTGATTCTGTCCTGTGTAAAAGTGTTTAGATATGCATAATGTAGTGAAATCGACATAGGACATAGAAGATTACAAAATGATATTGAATGCACTTTACTATTTTAGAAAACAAATGTGTAGAGGAGATGGATGAAAATAATAAACTAAGCAACACTATATACCACCACAGTGAAGCTGCTTTGAATGAATGAAATCCAAGCACTCATTAATCTTTCTCGTTTCAAACTTCACAAAGTGGAGCCTTCCGCCAAGGATAGGGTAGCTTCTCCTGTTACCATTAGAAAACCCCAGCCGCTCTTTCACACTTCTCTTCCTTTTATCATCCACTGATTGGTCTTCATGTCTTGAAAAGTACACCAACTTTATCAGAGATCCTGCACATATGATCAAATAATATTAAGTTTCAGAGTTCAGACATATTCCTCAGGCTCATTTGATGAGTTTTCATGTTTTGATGATGAGTAGTACGAGTCTGTACAAATCTGTATAGTATGTCTTGGATACTTTTTTTATAAGAGTTGGGACACTCCTAAAATGTTCTCTTTAATATTCATTCTTTGCTGTTCAAAGAAAATTATTTTTCCTAAAATAATACAGAATTGTGTCAATTTACCAATTATATTTCCTTAGGGACAAAACAAACTGTGATAGGCCCACTGATAGTATTTATTTAGTTATTCTTTTTTCTCCAGCAGAGCTCTCATGGGACAACATTAAAACACCAGAAATAAGGGACACTACCATGTGTAAAACCTAATGAAAAAATGATGTAAAAACCCTTTAAGGTTTAATAATGGAGGCCTCAAAACATCGTAACATACTAACAGAAATTGCCAATTCTAACTCTCAACTCCCACCAAAATCGAAACACAACAAAGTAACATACTAACAGAAATTGCCAATTCTAACTCTTAACTCCCACCAAAATCGAAACACAACAAAGACCGTCAAAATGAACTGAAAAAATATCATGAAGTATACATGGCGACAATAAAACTTCTACAAAAAGAAAAGACCAAATAAAACGTGGCACTATGAATTAATTTTAATAAACAGAAACTATTATACATATACATAGATACATGCATACATGCATCTATATACCTCCAATGTCAAGTGATAGATGCGACAAATCATCAGATTGATTAGGCAGCAAAATGGTGGGATACTTCTCCTCCTCATTCCCTTGAATCTCAGCTTTGCTCACATCAAGCTGAGGCCTGGAGCCCGACCTGTGCATGGAACTGGCAACCGTAGGAGGCATCTCTCTTTCCCCTTCACCACTCTCCAATTGCTTGCGTGTGATGCTATTGTTGTTCTCACTCTCCTGCTTCTGCAATTTCTCTTCGATAATTCCAAGAACCTGGTTTTGTTGCCGTTCCTTTTCTACAGAACCAGCCATATTATATAAATTCAGAACCACCCAAACCAAACCAGTCCAAACTCGCCCCCTAACCCCACCAACCCGCCTCCCTCCGTCAGTCTCCTATATTTGGTGACTGGTCCTGTACCTATCCTACAACCAACGCAAATATTTTATCCATTTCATGCTAAAAATAAAAACAAATAATTAATTATATAATACAATGCCAATTACTATTTACTTCTACCAGTTAAATTAACCACCACGTCGTGAACGGAGAGGCCATTTTTACTTCGCCGGAGCGATAAAAATATAATGCAAAACGCGAATGGAATTTTTTCGATCTCGGAGGAAATGGAACTGCACAGTTGCGCCGACGAAACGGGTTGGGAATTTATTGAAAGGTTAAGGACTAGAGTGGGAAAGTGTTTCTTCCTAGGATTAAAGCAAACAAAAGAATAGGGGTAATAATGTACCAAACCTTCAGAGAGAGAGATAATGGTAATGTCGTTGCAAACATACACTTCGGTGTACGCACTTGTCTCTCCAAGCGGCGCGCCAATAGAGAGCGTGCTGTGCATTACCCTTCTTACTTTTTCATTTTTCATTTTTCATTTTTCATTTATTATATTTTCTTTCGTGCTTCTATTTAGTTATTTAGTCAAAGGATACCATTGGATCGGTTTTTCTGTAACTTTTTTTTTTTATAAAAAAATTGTCTTCTATCATTAAAATTAGTTTATAAAATTAAAAAAAAATATATATATATATATATACTAAAAAAATTTTAGAAATTAATTGGTACGCAAATTGCAAGTTGAGTCTATATTTAAAAAACAAATTAATTATTTTTGTTTTAGCTAGAGGTTTTTATGCCATTTATTTTCTAAAAAATTAATTCTGATATCTCAATTAAGAAACAATATTTTAGTATTTTACTTATTTTTTTAACTTATATTTTTTCAAGTAGTTAAGTAGTAATTATTTATTAAAATATTTAATTTATTTCTTCAGTTATAATAATTTTAACAAATTATTATTATTATTGAAACAACTGTTAGATCCGTTCTTCTGATAATTATACATGACCACATAAACATTCTTACTTCCAATGTATTTTTTACTAACAACATCTATCATATTTAAACAAATATATCAACTCTTTAAATATTTTATGTTAATAGTCCTAAAAAGAGTTCTATTTAATAAAATTTAATCAATTCATTAGTGTACACTATTAAAAATAATAAAAACATAAGTATCTTAATATGTGTTTAAATTTTAAGAATTTTAGAAAATAGTTTAAATCATCATAAAATATTATAATATTGGTGGTCTTTGATGATGTCTAATAAATATGTACAATGACACTTAATTATTTACAGTTAATAAATTATGTAATTGGTATAAATGTCAGCTTAAATAGATCATTGAATTTGACATAAGGACGTAGTTTAGGATTACTCTGAAATTTCTAAAATAAAATATCTTAAATAATTTGTTAATAATATCATTTATTTTTTTATGTTAAGCATGAATAGAAGGCAAGGATGTTAAAACCTCTTTCCAAAATCAAAATTCTTAAATAATTTATCAAAAATCTCCAATTTTTTAAGCATGAATCAAAAGCAAACATGTTAAAATCTCTTCTAAAAATATCAATGAATTTTTTATCCAAATATTTTTCCAAACTTATATTTGGATTTATTTTGTCCTACCAAAATTCAATGATATATATAATTTAGTGACTATAGACTACTATTTTATATGGATATGGATGAAATTCTTATGGACGAAATTCTTGAATTATAAGGATGAGACTTTCAAATCTTTTACAAAATTTTTAACCATGTTTCAAATGAAAAATTTATAAGTTATTTTATTAAAAGTAATCATAAAAGAAATTAAAAATGAAAACTTTTAAAAACTTTTTTATTAAATATAATTTTTTTAACTCCAAAATACCTTAACAGAATAATATTGTAAAAGGAAAAAAATAAATCTTTGTAATAAATGGCTCTAAGGATGTATAATAAATTCTAGTTCTACACTTTTTTAGGTAGAAATAGTAAACATAAATTTACAAAACATAATGTACATTAGACCATTGATTTAAAAAAAAAAATCCATTAATTATAGAAAGATAAGAATTTCAACATTTTTTTCCATCATTTTGGAATTTAATGTTTCATTATCATTTTGGAATTTAATGTTTCATTCTCAATATCAGGGAGAGAATGAGAATGTTTGGCTTCAAAAAATTGACAAAAGAATATTCCTTGAATATTTTGAAGCATGTAAGGCCTATAGAATCTACAATGTTAGAATATCAATAGTTAAAAAAGTCATTCATATAAGATACAATGACCATAAGCTTGATAAAAAAATTACTAATGTTTAACTATTCTTTTGTAGATTTAAAACTTGCAATAACAATATCATAAGATAGAGATAAACATATAAACTTCAGAGGACATAGACAATTTAACTAAGAAAAAAAGTCAAGTGGATGTAATTTGTAAATGGTGAAGAATCATTCAATCGTAGGCAGTCAAATGAAGGTGTAAGGACAATATCACTCCACAAAGATCAATTTGTGTTGATATTAAAGTTAAAAGAAATTATTGAAACATTAGACGATATATGTTGGATCAAAGCCACTCAAGAAGTGCTTAATCAATTCTAAACAAATGACATGTGACAACCTCAAATCATGTCAATCGTGGATGCCAAATAAGCATTGAGAAACAAATTTGACCAACAAGGTAAGATTATGAGAACAAAGCTAGATTAATAACTAAGAGATACTCACAACAAGAAGGTATATATTATATTGGAATTGTGTCCTTATTTTTTTTACTAAAGATAATTCACATTCTACTATCACTTATTGTTTTTCATAAAATGAGGCTTAATCAAATATATGTAAAAAAGTGCATTTCCTAATGACTTAATCAAAGAAGAAGTTTGTGCAGAACAACTCCCTAGGTTTTAGAGTGCTACCTTCCCTAATCATGTCTTTAAACTAACACGATATTTTTTATAGGCTAAAACAAGCTCCTTGAACTTGGTACAAACATCTAAGCTCTTCTTTTATCAAAAAATTATTTTACATGAAAGTACGTAAGCATTGTTGTGTTCTGTAGATATTTATATTGATGGTCTTATATTTGGTGCTACTCATAAATCTCTTTAGAAGAGTTTTAGAAGAGTTTTTTGTAATTATATACGATGAATTTGACATGAGTATGATGATGGGAGAGTTAAGATTCTTCTTGGGTTTACAAGTAAAATAAGTAAATTATGTTGTCAATATTCATCAAACAAAATATGTCAATGAACTTCTAAAGAAATTCAATCTAGACGAACTTAAAGGAAATAAAATGAAATGCATTCAACAAGTGTCACAATAAGTCTTTCAAAGAATTGCATATTTTCATTCTAAGAAAAAAATATTAAAATTAAACATCACTTTTATATATCATATTCAAAATTAAATTGTGAATTTACAATTTGCACCCATAAAAGATAAAATATTTGTTGTTTTTATCATTAGTAAAAAAAGATTAAATTATTTATAAACTTTATTATGCATGAAATTAGCAATTAACATATGTCCTTATAAGGATTTAGAGTTATCCCACAAAAATACAAAATAGAATAAATACATATACATATGTCTTTTCTCTTACCTTGGGAGTGTGAAACAGAACTTCTCTCACAAAGGTTCAATCATAAAGAGATAAGTAATAAAATGTGATGTGTCAATGATAAATAATAAAGAATAGGATTCACTTATTCAACCCTTATTTATAATATTTAATGCAAAAAATATTTCAATTTCCTAAGAGATTGTTCTTATCTTATACTTAAATATGTCTCATCATAGTAAAATTCTAATAATCTTTCATAATAGTAAAAACTTATTCGTTTAATAGTCTGTCAACAATGTTTGTCAACAATGTTTATCTGTATACTTGAATCATTCACAGTTTTGCCTCCTAAATCTACTATCTCTATAAAAATTATTAATCCTTCACCTAAACCACCAACATAATAAAATGAGATATTTATTCAATAACTAAACTACCGGAGAAACTTCCCTTTAATAATTATTTCATCATATTCAATAATATTATACCTTCCATTTTAACATTTAATCTTAGTATGATCTAATGACTTATTATAATCATCTATCAAATAGAAATTAAATATTTTACCTAAATTATTAAGAATTATTTATCTAACCATAACATTATTTATCCTTTAAATTTTGACATATTTTAGTGTCTAAAATCATATCTTCAATTGTTTAACTATCCATCTTTTGATGAATTAATAATAATTTTTTTTTATTTTCGAATTAATAATCATTTTTTGATTTTCGACTTTGTCTAACAATTCATTCTTCACTGTATACTTATAATCTTCTTTTGTCTAATCTTATAATATATCATTTTTAATATAAATTTTGACTCTTAAATTTTTTAATTTTCTTTTAAATATTTTATATCAAGAGTTCTTCTTAATAAATTTTACCGTAATTTATACTTTCTAACTATTAAGTAAATCTATATTTTAATATTATATTACAAAAATTTTGAGATATTATATATTTCGTAATAGAATATTTTGGAACTTATCTGAAATTTTTTCTACCATTTCGATTTGAAATTTATTGTTTAATTTAAATAATTAACAAGAATATTTTAGTAAATGTGGTACAGTGATGGAGTACCAATAGAAACTAGGTAGAAGAAGAAGGAGTTTGTGCTTGGAAGCAAATTGATCGTGTTTGAATTTGGAGACCCTCATACTTTTTGCGTGTAGCATTGTAGGTATGAAAAAAGTTCAAATTATTCATGAATTCAAAATAGGCATGAAAAAGGTCTAAATTATTCATGAATTTAAAATATTCTGGATTGTATAATTTATAAATTTATTTTAAATTTTACCATCTAAAATTAAAAATTATATATTTAAAGATGTATTTTAAATTATATAATTTAAAATATATTTTTAAATTATATAATAATCTTAAATGTATTTTCAAATTATAGATCCAAATTGCATATTATGAATTATTCAATCTAACATACGTTTTTAGATTATACAACCTCAATCTGAAATGTATGTACTTTGGCTGACAATATGTTAAGGAAAGATAGTAACTAGCCCTAGAATTTAAAACATATTACATATATTTTGACGTGTCTCGATGGATAGAAGAAGGTATTCAAAGCAAACTTTCTTTAAAGAAAAAAAATTATTGATTGATTTACCTAATTTATATAATAAAATTGTTTAAAATATATTATTTAATAAACTGATTACAAAATTATGTAACATGTAGTATCATATAAAATTGTACAAAATTAAATTATAATTAATATCATGGATAGATTTTATAATTATGTGATCAGATTTGTAAATAATATATTTTAAATAATTATTGATAATTTTGTTTCACATTTAAATATTTTTTTAAGATAAAACAGTAGCAGACAATTATAGCATCGCACAGAGAAAAATTCTAGAGAAAAAGATTTTATGTAAAACTTTTGTATTGATCACAAATTAATTATTTAAAGTTCTGAAACTATCTTTATAGGAATGACTTCCATCGTATAATTTGAGTAAAGGATGTTATCTTTAATTCTCAATATAATATATGAAAAATCAAAGATTCACCCCATTATGGAGATTTGCTAGTTTTACAGCTTTCTTACAAAATTTATAGGGTGATTGGATTCAATACACAGCGAGAATTAAATGAATTCAGTGAAATTTAAATGAACCTATGGAAGAACATCATTTAATTTGTATTTTCCTGTCTGCCAAAAAGATACCTTATTGAGTTTAACACAAATGGGAAGGTCTATAACTATATGGTCATTGAGTTAGGCAATTTGCCAGAAAAATCTAACAATTATACAATAGGAAACACTGGAGGCAAACTACACAACCACTTAATGAGTCTACTAGACCTAAGCTAAAAGCACACTGTTAAATTACGCAACCAATGAGATTTGACAAACAACAGTGAACAATTCACAGATTCACAATTGCTGCTTGTTAATTTAAGGACACTCCTATAGAACTAATCCTTTTTTAATCCGTGTTTGTGATCACGTGAGGAGCCATAAAAAACTTATTATGTACATGATAACATTTTTCTTATTCATGTATTATATAAGCAACCAACAAACACGCTCTGTTTCTCCCAGCTCCAAGGGTTATATCCTTCAATGCAAGGATGCATTACACATTTTACAGTGGAATCCTACATTCATTGTCAGAAGACGTATAAAGTCCAATGACAGACAAACATATCCAAAACAAAATAGGGTGGTAAAATGGTGTGTTAACTTCAGTAACGAAATATTTACGTGGCTCCAACACAATATCACAGCTTTTACTTTATTATATGTAAATATTTTTTAGTAGAGACATAATTTAGCTTACAAACCATGAAGATGACAAACTACAGCCTGGGGTACACAAGACTCCACATTAACACAATTCAAATACTATATAACTAGCTCCATCCAAAAAAAATCTGACCTCAAGATGTCATACAATGGCCATTCACTCTGTTTCCAAAATGCTAATGGCCGTTTTCATCATCATACAATTTAGAAATGCAAGAATATCAAGCAGTGGCAGCTTTCTTTCTAGTTTTTCCCTGTCCATCAGCAGTTGCTGAGGCACGTTTAGTTTCGTAATCTTTAACAGCTGCTTTTATAGCATCCTCTGCAAGCATGCTGCAGTGAAGCTTGACGGGTGGAAGTGAAAGATGCTTCGCAATTTCACTGCATAAAATTAACAATGTGTTCTTTAACAACTAATAACCGAAGCAGAGAGCAATTACTCATGAAAAGGCACAACCGAAGCTAGAATCATATTATCTAGCAGGACTAGAAGTCCTAGAGATGGTGCATCAATCTATAAACCAAAAGGTACATAAACAACACAGCATAAAATGAAAAATATTCTTGAGCATTCATTATATTCATCAGCTCATAGTCATCTGAAGAGGACACAAACACACACCCATATATACGATAGCACAACAACAAAACATCAAATATAACCATCGTAACCAATAAGAAAATGTAAATTAAGTGTCGAACAAGGCTGTGTTTTCTCCAAAAACCCATCTAAAGTAAATTTGTTCACAAAATTCATATGTTACTTCTTCAATTCCAGGCACTAAACTTGCTATAACTCAACTTTCTCCGTTCTTATGGCTAAGGTTCAATTATGTTACTTTTCAGAAAGAGCCAAAATTGTCTAGCACCTAATAATAAGCTCTCACCCTCAAATCCAAAGAATATAATTATATAACAAATCACATAACATACAAACCATGCCCGAACAATAATAACCAAGAGTAGCAAAAGTTTTAAAGAGCTCCAACTCACGTGTTTTTAATCGACAAAACTTCCTCCATCTGCTTTCCCTTCACCCATTCAGTAGCTGCAAAGAGACAAGAAAACTACAAATCAGAAAAACCCTCAGTTATGGGAGGCAGGAGGTACCCATGCACAAAGCAACCACGAAATTTCATTCAAAAACCGTTAGGACAAAAACATTTGAGGAAAAATAAAATAAAGAACCGAAAATTCAAGCGTCAAAAATTGCACAAACCCTAACAGCAAAAGATAAGGTTGAAACTAACACGAAAACATACTATTCAATTAAATAAATAGCGTATTACCGACGGAGGAAGAAGCAATGGCGGATCCACAACCGAAGGTTTTGAAGCGAGCATCGACGATCTTTCCGGTTTTCTCGTCAACCTTAATTTGGAGTTTCATCACGTCGCCACACGCGGGTGCTCCGACAAGACCCGTTCCCACAGTGGGGTCGTTCTTGTCGAAGGATCCGACATTGCGGGGGTTGTCGTAGTGGTCGACCACCCTCTCGTGGTAGAGGCGCGGCAGAACCCTAACCCCCAACGGCGGCGCCTCCAACGACGGCGTTAGGAGAAGTCTCTTTGCGCTTGCAGCGATTCTCAGCATTTTCCCTTTTATTGTTGGGTTGTGGACGAGTGGTTTTGAGAGGGACACAGAAGAGGACGACAATAAATAGGATTCCCTTTAAGGCGGTTTTGATCGGATACGTGGCGATTGGAGATTCTTCAATATTTCTTTGGACAATCTTGCTCTTGATCGCTCAATTGGGCCTGCATACCAATATTTTACTTCTTGCAAACCAATATTTTACTTCTTGCAAACCAATATTTTATTTCTGCAGACATTCAAAAATGGTCATTTTGCCCTTTCTGTTTTATAACCCACACAACCTCCAAAACTTCCATATTGCCCTCTATTAATATCCTTACTTGGACTGCTTCTTCTTGCACCTCCATAGCTTTTTCATGCACTTTTCATAAAATCTTATATTTTCAAAAGATTCTTGTAGAAAATATTTCTTTACTTTAGTATCCTTACTTGTGAGCTCTTTTAAATATTGATTTGGAAAAAAGTGATTTGGAAAAAAGTATTGTGGAGGTTAAGACGTTACAAGTGTTAAAGTTTTTTGCGTCAGTTGTTTTTGTTTTCTTTAAAGGATTTAACTCCTTCGCCTCCTTTTTTTAAAATATTCATTTTTTTTTTAATTTTATAACTCATTCAACCCCAAAACCTCCATTGGTGCCTTGTTAGTTCATGCTTTTGGACATTGGATTTAGAAAAAAAAAAGTATTAGATGCTAAATTTATTTAGCTCTTCTAGGTAAGTTTTATAATATATATATATATATATATATGTATATATATATATATATATATATTTAT
>Ga0099824_1007696_pt1 | contig 14142 bp, 4 predicted proteins | sample SiratrowhiteBW_FD_76837 | JGI IMG/M metagenome (GOLD analysis project Ga0099824, IMG submission 76837) | Root nodule microbial communities of legume samples collected from California, USA - Siratro white BW | ecosystem: Host-associated > Plants > Roots > Nodule | place: USA: California...
TATATATATATATATATATATAAAATGTACATCAACATCTGTGTTTATGCTAGTTAAGTTAATGATAAACGGTTTCATAAAAAATAAAAAGTTAATGATAACTACACTTGTTTATTTTGAAAGAATCATGTACCATATTCTTTTCTTTTGTGTTAAAAAAATGATTATGTATTAATAGTATAAAACAATTTTATATTATTATTGTTTAAAAATATTGATCTATCACTTTTTAACTCTCCTGATAATTATTTTAAAAACAGTATTATCCGAAATTTATGAATTTAAAAATAATTTTAAGTTAGTATCGGCACATAGTAATTAAACTATTTTAAAATACTAAATAAACAAGGAGTTCTCAACTTATGGATGCGACTTTTGGTCTTGAGAATCTTCTATATATTCTCAACTAGACAACTTTCCCAACAATGAATTTCTAAATAATCTAAATTTATAAACTGTGTTTCACATCCCTTATTATTTAATTTTTTTAAAAACAATATATTCGTTGATTGTTATTATACTAAACTTTAATATCTTTACGTTTAATTATTCAGAAAAAAATTATTCTTACCTGCCAAGCTCAGAATTTTTTATTCTTGAAAATTAATTTTATTCCACTGCCACTTTTTAAAACATATTAAAAATATTCTTCACATGAAACCTAACCTTGAGCTAAAAACCCACTTCTGGTCTGGTTAATTGTTAACAATGATTTGATGAAGATATGGATTTCAAAGTACTTTTTGTGAGGATCTATAAGTGTTGTTCTTGATCCAATCCAAGGAAGACAAATCAAAAGAGAAGTACACTTGGTTTTAGCACATGAAATTTGGATACAACTTTAAAACTCCACTAAACCCTTATCATTTGCTATTATAAGTAGATGAAATCTTTTATCAATTACCATTATTATTGAACCTTTGAGGTAAAGAAGAAGAAACTAGAAAGAACACTTGCAAAAGAATGCAGCCAACTTTGAACATTCACATATCTAATGATTTTGTCCATTCACTCCCAACATAAAATAATTCTTTTCATCCATTATGCTTTGTGTTGTGTGTAATATCTAATGCTTGTACATAAAAAACTGATTTTTTGTGTGTAGAAATTAAAATATTCAATCAGTACATTCACTCAGAATACTTGCAGTCTCTGGCACTTCACAGTGCCCATGCTCATTTCAAGGAGAAGATTTGGTTGGCTAGTTGAACATGATCACTGTTATTTGTCGGGGAGATATATTTAATAACTTTTATAAAATATAAGCTTGATTGGAAGGTCCTAAACAAATGTAGCATATAACTTTTATATATGTATAAATTATTTTATCACGATTTTATTATTATTATTTTTTTAATTTTAAACACAAACCAAGATAATATATAATTATAATTCAACGTTGAGATAGTAAAAATATACATTTTATACAAATATTATAATTAGAGATGACAATGAATTGGAGCATCTATTTAAAGTTATTCTTTTTTATATTAGTAGTCATAACTGGTTTAGGACGTTGTCATTTCATCTTCTCTTTTAATATTTCAATCAATAATTAGACACTTAATTTTTTTTAACACAAAAATCATACAATAAGTTTAGTCTCTTTTAATATGTAATAAAGATGTAATTTCTCACAAAAAATAGTTAAAAAAAGTGAATGAATAATTAAGTACTTACTACACATTTTAGAATTAAATCATATACTTTTTAAAACTAATGTTATCACTAGTTCATTATAAAACAAATGGACTATTAACCCTCAAGTATAAACCTATTCTACCTTATATTGGGTGATATAATATATTAATACATAGCAAAAAATTTATAGCTGTGGACCTTTATCATTACGTGTAACCAGCTATTTTGGGTTTGTCTTCACTCGTTTTTATCTTTTGTCAAAGCTGAATAACTCCCCAATATTGACTCATGACCTAAATTACGCGCACCCAAAATTTAGAAGTGGAATGTACAATATACTCACTCATCAAGAACAATAAATGAAGATAGCAAAAACCAAGCACTCATAACATAATGTATTTATAGTTCCAAAGATAATACTTTTTTCTAAAATATAATGTGTATTAGAGTATATTTTTTTAAAAGTGAAGGATGGGCGTATAGCATAATTTCTTGGGTGGTGTTCTGCTTAATGTCTGTGCGTTGGAAAAAAACGCATTTAATGTATTTTTATATAAACAAAAAAATAATATAATTGAATACTAGTAAGTGTTTTGCAGAAACAATGGGAAAGGATGAGTGATTTGGTGAGAGCAATTAGAAAAAAATAGAATAAAAGAGAGAAGGAAAACTAAATAAATAATAATAGTAATACAGTGGAAGAATATTAAAATAGGTTGGAAATATAGTAATAAAAGTAAAATATATCATATTTTGTGCATATCAAAGCTTCACATCTCCCTAGATGAAAAATATGATTTCAATATCTAAACTTATATATTTTTATCAATTTATTATAAAAAGTCTTTTTTAAATAATGTATTTATTTATTTTTTTGTTGAAATGAATTGTCAACTTTCTGAATGAAATCATGATTGAAAAAAATATTATCATTAATCGGAATACTTTGTAAAATATTTCAATATTTACAACATTTTTAATTCAATTTCTACGTTTCTCATTTCATACAATAATAGAAGCCATAAACCTTTTAAAGATATACTTTTGATAATAAATAAAAACATATATGTAAAAGAGACAGGATAAAAAGTATAAATATTTATTATTCTAAAAGTAAGTTACACTCACTTTTTCTTGCAAGGTCTCCCATAATTCTATCGATACTTGTTCGTATTTAATCTTTAGCACTAACTTCTTGTTTAAAAAGCTCTCCACTAACGTTTCTTATATATTATACTAATCTCGCTTAATTAATTTGAGAAAGAAAAAATCACACTTTTTGGAAAGAAGATTATTTGAAATATTGAAAAGAACATTTAAAACCTCCGGAAACCACAGAACGTGTATTTGCTAATTTAGTGTGTTGCTTTAATAAAAAAATAAAAAAATTGTGACAAATTAATAATTATAAAAACAAGAGATAAACTTATTAATATAATTTGAAGTGAAAAAGTGGAGAAAGACAGGTAACGGCAGGGAAGACCGGAGAGAAGAAAAAAGAAAAGAAAAGAAAAGAAAAGAAAAGAGAGTGAATGGCAGAAAGGTAAATAAAGCGAAATAGAGAGTCCTTTCTAGCAACGCCCAACGTTATTATAAACCCAACATCACTCACACATTTTTCTCTGACACTGCCTCTGCACAATTCGTTCACTGAAATGGGTTCCCTTCTCACCTTCGCTTTTTCCCTCTTCTTTGTGGCACAATGCTGCTGGTGTCTACCATCACCCAAGAAGACATACATAGTTCACATGAAACACCACAACAAGCCTTCAATCTACCCCACTCACACCGACTGGTACACCGCAAATCTTCAATCTTTCTCCACTGATTCCGATCCGTTGCTTTACTCCTACACTGATGCCTATAACGGCTTTGCGGCGTCGCTGGAAGAGGACCAGGCCAAGGACCTTCTCAGATCCGAGGATGTTCTCGGAGTGTACGAGGACACCGTGTACCAACTGCACACCACGCGTACGCCACAGTTTTTGGGGCTCGAGAGAGAGACGGGGCTGTGGGAGGGTCACACCACACAGGACCTCAACCAAGCGTCGCACGACGTTATCGTGGGGGTGCTGGACACCGGAGTGTGGCCTGAATCTCCCAGCTTCGCCGACACCGGGATGCCTGCGGTTCCGTTGCGGTGGCGCGGCGAGTGCGAGACCGGCCCAGATTTCTCGCCCAGCGTGTGCAACAGGAAACTCATCGGCGCCAGAAGCTTCTCGCGAGGGTTCCACATGGCCTCTGGGATTGGAGCCAGGGAGAAGGAGCCGGCGTCGCCGCGCGACAGGGACGGGCACGGTACCCACACGGCGAGCACCGCCGCGGGGTCGCACGTGGGGAACGCAAGCCTCCTCGGGTACGCGAGCGGAACCGCACGCGGGATGGCGCCGACCGCGCGTGTCGCGGTTTACAAAGTCTGCTGGACCGACGGCTGCTTCGCGTCCGACATTCTCGCCGGGATGGACCGCGCGATTCAGGACGGCGTCGACGTGCTCTCGCTCTCACTCGGCGGGGGCTCCGCGCCGTACTTTCGCGACACCATTGCTGTCGGCGCGTTCGCGGCGGTGGCGAGGGGGATCTTCGTGTCCTGCTCCGCCGGGAACAGCGGCCCCGAGAAAGCCTCGCTTGCAAACGTGGCACCCTGGATAATGACCGTGGGTGCTGGGACGTTGGACCGTGATTTCCCTGCTTTCGCAGTGCTTGGCAACAAAAAACGATACTCGGGTGTTTCGCTTTACAGCGGAACCGGAATGGGGAGCGAGCCGGTGGGGTTGGTTTATAACAAAGGGTTGAACCAGTCCGGGAGCATCTGCATGCCCGGTTCACTTGACCCGGGTTTGGTTCGTGGGAAGGTGGTGGTTTGCGATAGAGGGATTAATGCGCGCGTGGAGAAGGGTAAGGTGGTGCGTGACGCAGGTGGGGTGGGGATGATTCTGGCGAACACAGAAGCGAGTGGGGAGGAGTTAGTAGCGGACAGTCATCTTCTACCGGCTGTGGCGGTGGGGAGAATGGTGGGGGATCAGATCAGGAAATACGCTTCCTCAGATCCTAATCCAACGGCAGTTCTCGGTTTCCGCGGAACGGTTTTGAACGTTAGACCTTCCCCAGTGGTGGCAGCGTTTAGTTCGAGAGGGCCCAACATGGTGACGAGACAGATTCTGAAACCGGATGTTATTGGGCCAGGGGTTAACATCTTAGCGGGGTGGTCCGAAGCTATTGGGCCCTCCGGTTTGGCTGATGACACGCGCAAGACCCAGTTCAACATTATGTCAGGTATGTTCTGTTTCTCTCTCAATGTTTGTTTGTGTGGTGGGTGCAATTGTTGTAACATTGTGGTATTGTATTGTACGCATAAATAGGTACGTCGATGTCTTGTCCACACATAAGTGGGTTGGCCGCGTTGTTGAAAGCGGCGCATCCAGAATGGAGTCCCAGCGCCATCAAATCTGCACTCATGACCACAGCCTACGTTCACGACAACACCAAGTCCCCACTTCGCGACGCCGCAGGTGGTGCCTTTTCCACGCCCTGGGCTCACGGCGCGGGCCACGTTAACCCACACCGAGCCCTTTCTCCTGGCCTTGTCTACGATGCCTCCATCTCTGACTACATCAAGTTCCTCTGCTCCTTGGACTACACCCCTGACCACATTCAACTCATAGTCAAGCGCCACGCTGTTAATTGCACCAGAAAATTATCTGACCCTGGCCAATTGAACTACCCCTCCTTCTCCATCCTCTTCGGAGGCAAGAAGGTGGTGAGGTACACGCGCACCCTCACCAACGTGGGCGAGGCTGACTCTGTTTACGATGTCACCGTTGACGCGCCTTCCACGGTGGGGGTGACGGTGAAGCCCGCCAGGCTTGTGTTTGGGAAAGTGGGAGAAAGGAAGAGGTACACGGTGACCTTTGTGTCGAAGAAGAGTGGCGGTGATTCCAGCAGGTATGCTTTCGGAAGCATTATGTGGAGCAACGCGCAGCACCAAGTGAGAAGCCCTGTTGCTTTTTCTTGGACTCTGTTGTGAGTCTCCTCTCTTCTCTTCTCTTGTCTCTTGGTGGATTTCATTTTTACAGCACAGCCATTGTTTCAACCCCAACAACAAACGTACATGCTGCTGATTAAGGCTTTTGTTGTTTTCAGCCGACACTGTAACATTATTTAGTTTGGACATTTCGTTAGAAGGTTCTGTATTTTTTTTCTTGTGAGACAAAAAGAGAGTTGAGATTGTTTAGTTGTGTGTACGCAGCAAAACTGATGTTACAAAGCTAGTGCGTTGATTGTGTGTATAAAGTAAACACTGGCTACGCCAATTATCCTTAAGGACGAGACTTCAGTTTACTCCAGCCTTGGGTATTTCATAAAGCGCAAAAGCAAGAGTCAAATTTCATCAATTTTAGATTCATTTTCGCCTTTTGGTCCTAACTAGTTTACTAAATTTATAGACTAGGTTTATCTTTTATAAACATATACAGGGAATTAAACATATTCCATTTTTCTGCAGATAAATTAGTATTTTAAAATATTTTGAAAAATAAAAAACATGTTTTCTGGTTCTTCATTTACTAAATTGGATTAGCTAATTTCGGAAAAATGGAAAACCTTATCACTGTCAATTCTTCTGTGAATCTCCTTTGTTGTTTTTTTGTTGTACATGGGTGGGTGCAATTAATTACAGGAGTGAAGATGTTATCTAGTTCTTGGACTACAGTACAAATTGTGTCCATAAATTCAAATGTCTTGTTATTTCAAAATGTGTCCTAACGATTTTGAGCCCTTGAGCATATCTAGGCTCTGAAAGGAAAAGACACTTCATGTGTCGTTGACAGTTGCAAAGAAAAGATAGCACATGACGAACACATTTCTTCAATCACCATCTTTCTTCCAGGGTTAAAGCATGGGAAAAAGAGGGTAATATTCCTGACTTCAAAAGGGATTTTAATAACGATTCTTTAAACAAATTCAAATCGATGAAGGAGGCAATCAGCTCAAAAAGCTTTGGGCCGTGAATTGATTTCTAGTGATGCTCTGTTTACCGAAAGTCCTGTGTAATGATCTCTTTGATTATCCTGTTCTTACTTTTCTTTCATGATAGACTTTACTTTTCATTCCTCACTCTTTATTTTTCATCAATATGGTTAATTTATTTCCTTACCAACGAGTAAATTAAAAGTTTTAGATATGAATATGTTTTTAATCTTCTAATTAAAAGATTTTTTTTCTCAAGAAAACATCTTTTTATTCTTTAATCGTTCAAAATATTTTATTCCTTAGAATTAGACAACACTATGGAGCATGTTCACAATGTGAAATCCACACATGCTACCTGGTGTTTTGGGGTTAGAAGTGGTCTTTTGAATTTAAAATTGTCACTATTTCTTAGATCCATCAAATTAAATTCAACATCTATAAAATTTTAAAAAACACAAGTCTCTCAAGCCTCACTTGTGGCATCAAAATTACAGCATAATCTTCGTCCACTTATGTAATCTATCTGAGTTTCGTTCATTTTCTAAATTACATTCATCATCTTATATTTCTCTCGAAACAATTTATCCATGTAAGCTTAATATTTTCATCAAATTATTTTTTACTATTAATTTATTTTTTTATAAAACTTAGACTCTAAATTTATATAAGTGATTTTTTTAGCAAAATTCAATGCATTTTCAAATTATTTTTCGTATCCAGTTTCCAAAAAATTGAAAGAATATCTTTTACTTGTTCAATAATCATATTAATACAAATATCTTTTGATTGTAAAATTTAAAATTTTATTAATAATGAATTTGAGATCAATTCATCAATCATTTTATAATTGAGAATTAGGATGGAATCATTTAATTATAAAAACTTAATAATAAACTAAGAGACTATTACTTTGTTAGTTTTCAAACTTTTAAATTAACAATCCTTAATAGAAAAGATAACATGACAACTTGATAAAATAAGCAATGAAACATTGACAAGAGAGAAATTGATTGAATAGTTATATAACCAATTCTAATTATTTTTACTTTGATATTAATGCACTCAAGGATAAAAAGTCTAACACAAACCTCAATTTGTAAATTTACTACTCAAAGCTTTCAAATAGAGACACATAATATAAAATGATAAAATAAATTTGAAATAGGATAATAACTTGGTGACAATCAAATACTTAAATTTAAGTAATAATATAAAAAGGATTGTTGAAATAATAAAAGAAATGATTAAAAATTATTTTTAAATATAATTTTAAAATTAAATATTTTTTATTTATATAATAATGTATTAGTGTTAAATTTTTTTGAAGTCTAAAATTCTTATTTTATGTGATTGGATCTTAAATCAGTCTTAATCATTCTCACAAAGTAACATGGACGAATATTTTGAGTTACAGTTGCCCAACTTTTTGAAGGTAGTTTTATAGTTGACAACAATACCTATGTCAGAGTTTCAAAAACTCAACTTGATAGTTGGCTTAGGATGAATCATCAAAGCAAAGCTCTAACACATGGGAGAACTAAGACTAGTGGGATAGTTTGTTGGTTATGATACATCATCCATCAAGACTTTCATTTCATAAAATTGTTATGTTCAAGTATTTGTCCCACTATATTTGATAAAATAAGAAATGCTAGTCAACTTAAAAGAGTTAATTCAGAAATTTAGTATCATCAAAGAAAGATAGTTGAAGTTTGGATGGATGAAAAAGATAGTGTGACAGATGAATAATGTATTCAATGATTAAAAAATTGTGATAATTATAGTGATTATAATAAAAATGTGTTGAAACGATGATTCAAAATAATAATAAATCATGATAAATAATTTTATACGACTAAAACAATATTTTCAAATTAAGTATAATTTTAGTGTCTAATTTTTATACAAAATTTTTCTTTCTTTGTATACTTAATATACGATCATCACATAGAAGTACACGAAAACAATTGTTCTTAAAGGAAAGATGGATAAAATAGGTCTTAGTTAGTGAAATAAATAATGGGGGAAAATGTGAAAATGGTACGAGCAAAGTTGGTGATGATGGTATTAATACATAGAGTCTTGTTCAGAATCTCATGATGACTCATGAATTTCTATGGCTGTATGAAAGGTTTTTGCAAGTTTTTCAAGGATAGTTGAAGAGTTCTATCAATATTCTTGATGGGTTTGGGAGGCATGAAAACATGCAATGAAAATATCAAAATGATACGAAATAAAAAAGTAAGGCACAACTAACAATAAAAACTACTCTAAATTAGACAAAAAATTATTTTCTTCTTTCTTTTTCCACAAAATGGTCTTATAAAGACCTTCATTCATTCATCCTACAAGACCAGTCAAAGAAACCTAGCCATAATTGAAATAAAAAGATTTCAACAACTCATAATCTAGTCCAACTTGTGGTGCAGAATAAATAGTCTCTTAGTCAAGAGGCCTGAAGATAGTCTTCATGGGCTTGCAGTGACTGACAGTACACTGTCAGAATCAATGGCTAAAACATGTTAAAGAAGGGGTTCTCACTTCAAAAAAGATCAATCATGACATCAAAGCTAAAGGAGAAAATTTTAGGTATGACAAGAAAAACCATTACATTTTAATCACTTCTTATCCCTGTCCCAAAAACTAAAAACCCTAGAAAATTTTGTTTGACTTGGAGGGTATTTAACTAGGTTACAATGCAAAATTGCAAGGTTGATAGTGGTATCACTGGCATTAAATGTGTCCCTTCTTGACGTTTTCTTAATTTCAGAAATTAGTAACATAATTCTATAATTCTGTGATGCAATTCCATATGTTGACAAGATTCACAATCTTGCAGACTATGGCCCAGTGCGAGTCCTTCAAATCAGCATCCAAGGAGCACAGTTCAAAAAGTTACAGTGTTTTTACTAATTTCTCTTCATGCTTAATAAATGCTAGTGGGTGGTTCACTACGACATCTTAAATCATTTATGTTAATAGATGCTAATTTATTATGCTTAGATATTGTGTGGAGTCCAGTAAATAAATAAATAAATAACGATACAGAATGTAAAGAAACAGAAAATATATAAGAAAATATAAAAAAATAAAAGCAACATCATGAGGTCACTCTAGAAGACATTCATATTTTTTATAGGTTGTAGATTAAATATTATATATTTGTAAAATATAACAACATCATTCTTTTTCCAATTTTTAAACAGATTTTTCATGTTTCATAATTATCTGTAAAGTGTGACCATCTTTCAAGAACGTGGCAGTGAAATATGAATACAATTTTTTATAATTAAATCATTTAATTATTTTCTTTTGATTTTATTTTATTTTTCTGTTTTAATTTTTAATTTATTTAAGTTTTAATCGTTTTAACTTGTGACTTGATTTACATAAGCTATGCTACAATTATGTCATGAGATAATGAGAATAACATAATGACTTTGATACTAATTGTTAATCTAGATACATCTCATCTCACTTAAAAATATAACAATTAAATATTATAATTTGACTTATTAATATCCGTCACTCAACAATTAATGTCACTTATAATATTATTTAACATTATTTTAAAAAAATATAATTTCTTTTAAAATAATTAAGATAATCTTATATCATATCATCTTACCTTATATTATATTGTATTATACTATATTTTATTATATTATATTATCTTATCATATACTTTCAAAGACAATAATATGAATATACAATTCTCTAAAACAAAAATATTAAATATATTATTTTCTCAATATTAGAATCATCCCCTTTATACTACAAGATCCTTTTGAAGAACTTTTAATATTCAAATCTATACATGTTATGATTATTTTAATGCATAGTGTCATTCTTTATCTAAATCCAGAAAAGCATTCTTAGTTTATTTAGTTTAAAAGAGGAATCCTTTAAAAATTTAAAAATAGTTTATCAACTGGTTTGTTAGTTTTGAACATCTAGTAAATACACAATTTGGATAGTAAATACACATGAATATTTTTTGTAACTTCATAGTCATTTCATTATTTGGATAGTATGGGATTCTATATATATATATATATCTAATGATATGAGAATGTTAAACTAATTGTCAAGGCGAATTAAAATCAAATGATGGAAAAGGTAATTTGGACCTTCTTAACAAAGCAAAATCAAACAAAAGAAGATAAAAAAAATATCAAAAAGAAGTTTTATTTCTTCGTGAAAAGCACAACATAAGCTACCTCCGCTAAAGAGTTTGAGTGATGCTTAAAATGAATATGGAGAAAACACCTCCAATCAATATGTACCAAATGAAAATATATTTGGTCGAAGGCATATCTGGACCAATAAGAATTGTCAGTGACAAAAATACAAGATTATTGGAAATTTTCAATAACAGTGTTGGCATGAGAAATGAATGTGTTGGCCATATGAACAAATAAGAATGTATCAACATGTGTACATTTCCTACAACACCTAGATTATTGTCACAATAATTCATAAAGTTGTAAAAAAAAAAAAAAAAGTAATGAAGTTGTTTGTCCTTCTTTCACTTTAATTTCATTTGAATATCTATTTTTCCTTAAATGGTATGCTAAGTTTAACTCTCATATTAGATCCAAGTGCTTTGATTTTCAAGGAGCGAAGTAGAGTTGAATGGATCCGATTCTTAGTAGAGTTGAATGAATCCGATTCTTAAAATAATAGTAAAGATTATCATATATAACAAATATATTTAGAAACTAAATTTTAAACACCTTTTTATAAAATACTTGGTGTAATTTTGCAAAAAATCCTAATTAAAAACTTTTTATTAAATAAATTATCTTAAAACTATGGCAACATTGTTTTTTTTTTTGAATGGAATGATATAATAAAACATATCAAAGGAAAAGATAACTCTTTACCAGATTTTTTTAACACAAAAATCTTTATAGACATTCAAAATTCACAACATCATTATTTCAAGATAAATGATTTTGGTTAGTTCTTGGTCATAGGTCGTTTTTAACTATTCAAACAAAAATTATATGTGGCACAATTATATTCTAATTTCTTGTCTAAATAAATAAATGTTATAAGTGGCGCAATTATATTCTGACCGTTGTGCCTAAATAAGTAAAGGTTGTATGTGGTGTAATTATAGTCCAATTGTTCTGCCTACAGAAATAAATATTAAGTGGCACAGTTATATTTCAATAGTCCTACTTAAATAATTAATGGTTACAAGTAGGCGCAATTATATTCCAGTTATCCTACCTATGTTCGAAATACTTAGCACTTTGTTTTATTATGGTCAATCAACCTAAATCTACATCAACGATGGATGCTATATTAATTGCTCGATCTAAGTACACATCAATACTTATTGAACTTGTGTTAAAAAATTTTAGTTTTTTTCCCTTCTTGTGTGCATAATAATTTTGCACTTTGGACATAATGAAACAAAAAGATATTGTCCTCCAAGACAATTAGTTATATGATTCTTATAGAAAATAAAAAATACTTTTACATGAATAACATTTTATAGCCTAATAAAAAAGTACTTAATAAATTACATGTCCTTATAAAAAAAACCTATTCCTCTATTAGTTCATTATCTACTACGATTTTGCATAGATCGATGTTTGGTACAAAGCTCAAATGTGTTCCACATAGCCTTCAGAAAACCAAGTGTTCCACCAATTGAAGAACTCTCTAGTGGATTAATAATTTGGCTCGAAAGAAAAGGGACACAACTTCATTTTCTTCATGGGTAAGACAATCCTGAATTGTGCTTGAAGTATGCTTTCAGTTATAATTAATCCTCAATTATCAACAACATTGCAGAAACATGGAAAAGGGATCATTTGCCTAAGACCAAACTGTATCGAAAACCTAACTACCAATATATACCTAGTAAGATATCCCTTTCATACGTCAATAAGCTTTGGTTGAATTCCAGGAGTGGATGCCATAAATCTTGAAGTAAGCCATGTGAGACCTCAAGTTCTTTGAGAAAGGAGTCAAATGGATAATGTAACTCCTATAACTTAAAAGATATTTCAAATAATGTTCATATGAGGTACATGAGAGTTGACACGTCGATGAAGTTAACCCTGCACCTTCAAGAGGGTAGGAAAGTACTTATTTATCTAAAGAGCACGTTACTTTTTCAAAAATAGAAGTTACAATCGTATAAACCAAGATGACTCGCAAAGCTTCTGCTCGGTTTTGAGGAATATAAGTCTCATTTACTTTGTGAAAGGTACACACATGAGTCAACAAAACATTAAGCATATTTAAGGTGTATCTTCATGAAGGAGATATGCTAAATTCAAGAAATTCTTTGAAATTTTGATGGCTAGGAAAAAAAACCTAGGTTGATACCCAATAAACTAAAATGCTAAGTGTCCAAGCTCTAACACAACTACTTTCTTATTATCGACAAAATAGTTGGTTAAAAAATAACCATAAGCTCCTCTACTCCAATTTAGTTGTCTCGAGGCTTTTATATAAGGTATGTGATACAAATAATAATATAATGGAGTCCAAAAATAAAAATTCACTGATCATGAAAAGAGTGAAGATGAGCACTACAATGGGCCAATAGTCCAAGTGGCTAAAGAATTATACATGCTGAAGGGCAAGAGAAGAGACAATGTGTAGAATGTGATATCAGAAAGTCAGAAGTAGGAGCAAATACTGGTTGCTATAATACTTTTCGTTATTCTTTAGTTGTTATAGAAACTGGTTTATTTCAAAAAACATATATGAACAATATTGCACACATACTGTTTATTGGTATTTCCTTTTGATTTTAGATATAGATTGTATCATTGGTGCTTTCATCGAGTTACTTATGGCTCACAACACAAGAATGAAAGAGATACCAGGAGAACTGAAACCCATTTCGGAGACTCTGGGTTTACATCATGATCGATTTATACAAATGGATCAACGATTTGAGAAGATTGATCAGCATTTGAAGGAGTTGCATTAGCTATTCCTGAAATCTCAGAACGACTCTCCAAAATACAGCCTTCCACTTCAATTGTTTCTCATCCTCGCTCTATGAAGTTGGATTTTTCACGGTTCATTGGTGATGATGCAATGACTTGGTTGTACAAGGCTGAAAAGTTTTTCGCATTATACAACACTCCTGATGAGCAGAAAGTGACCATTGCTTCTATTCATTTTGAAGGAAAAGTCTTACCATGGTTTCAACTACTAGAAAAAGCACACCAAGTACTTGATCGGCTATCATTGTCCACTGCGATTCAAATCCAGTTTGGCCCATCTCAATTTGATAATCCCCTTTCAGATCTATTCAAGCTAAAACAATCCTCCACAATGGCAGACTATTATGATTCTTTCATTGAGTTAGCTAATCAATCATACGGGTTAGATGATTCTATATTGTTTGATTGTTTTATTGGTGGATTAATACCTAAGCATGAAGTGATATCCCGAGCCCCTCACTCATTACTCCAGGCTGTGTCATTTGCTAAACTCTTTGAGAAAAAATTTCACCCATCATCCCTAGCTCCTAAACACAAATTTCCTTACTTCCCA
>Ga0099824_1007698_pt1 | contig 14142 bp, 7 predicted proteins | sample SiratrowhiteBW_FD_76837 | JGI IMG/M metagenome (GOLD analysis project Ga0099824, IMG submission 76837) | Root nodule microbial communities of legume samples collected from California, USA - Siratro white BW | ecosystem: Host-associated > Plants > Roots > Nodule | place: USA: California...
TATATATATATATATATATATATATATATATATATATATATATATTATTTTAAACAAATTCTAAAAATTTGTTAAAAATTCCATAAAAATGATCCAAATGTTCTTAGTTGTAAAAAGAGACTATCCACTAAAAAAATTTCAAGGTTGACAAAAAAAGTGAGTCTATATCTGGTTAAAAATAATATAAAAATAATTTTTTTTGTTAAAACTTCGATGGTATATAGAATTAACATGTATTTTTTTTTGTGTAATTTTGAAGTAAAAATAATAATGAAAAACATGTAAATAAAGGTAAATATTTTTAATTAAAAAGTATTTATAAATATAAAAGAAGGTTATCCAAATTTAGGAAATAACTTTTAATTATATTTTATTTATTTCAAAATTATCAACTTAAAACAATACAAGAAAAAAAAACTATTTAGAGATCAATTTTTAGCTATCAAATGAAATGATTGCTAATTGTGACTAAAATAATTACAAAATTAAATTTTGGTTACTAAATAACTACAAAATAGAAGTAATGATTAGATTTAGTGATCAATTAAGTCAAGATAATTGATATCTATCTTTAGCTACCAAAGTTTGACCTATACCATTAGATTCTAAATTGGTATTTAATTAAGTTAGAGACTAATTTAGAATCTAATGGTATAGGTCACTAAAACCTTAGTAGCGAATGTTAGATACAAATTATCTTGACTTAATTGATCACTAAATTCAATCATTACTATTATTTTATAGTTATTTAGCAACTAAAATATAATTTGATGACTATTTTGGTCATAATTAACAACCATTTCATTTGATAGCTAAAAATTGGTCTCTAAATAATTTTTTTCTTGTAGTGAAATTGATTGGGATAAACATAAAACATGCCTTTAGAGCTTCTCAAAGTAAAATATATCATCAGTAGTGTCATTTCAATTCTTGAAAAAAATATTAGTTTTAAACTTCCTATGTAAATAAGTCACATTATGACCTATTTAAAGCTTAAAGGAGGTCATTCAATGATTTTCCAAAATAGTTTACAAAGATTTTTTTTTCACAATTTGGCTATTCAAATCTTAAAGAGGTCATTCAATGATTTTCCAAAATAGTTTACAAAGATTTTATAATAGATAGACACATTAAACACTTGTTTTTACTTCTACAGTAATTCATCCTTAATTTGAGGCATGTCTAGTTCTCCAATACAAATTACTAAGGGTTTCACTAAACAAATAATTATTTACAAGTATTATTTATTTTCACTTATGAATTACATTGGCACACAGAACCTCTCTAAACTATTTGCTAAAATTATCCTAAGTTTAAGCACGATTACGTAATGTGTTTCCAGACTAAGTATACAAAGATTTTCCATGTTATATATATAATAGAAGACTGTTATTTACAAGATTTTATACTCAAATGAGTGGATATCAAATACAAACATTCATTATCTAAAGAATAACTTCATACACACATAAATGATTTACAATTATGGTATCTCATTATAAGTAATTTAGAAGAACAATTCTCTTAAGCACTATAAGCTTTTAAAGAATGAAAGCATATAAGAGTATGTATGTAAGTTTGTGTTTCGTTGGTTTATCGTCAAATCTTTATATGCATGACAAACTTCTATTTATAGGCATAAGAAAAAAAGTTGTTATGACCTAGTGCTTCTTCTTTATCCTCTGAATCAGAACTTTTTAGTATGGATAAGTTAATATTTCATTACAATACTCTTCTTATTGAGGAAAATGACACACTTTATGTGAGTAGTTATGTTGAATACATTAAAATGAACATATAAGCTCAGAGAGTGGGTTGTTCATGTATCAAGATCTTCTTTTAAGTATTGAGGCTAGCCATGCAAACATATAAATGATCCTCTTAGGCATTCAAAGAACTATTGGAGTTATTTTGTTGAGATCATGGTCATCTAACTCTTCATCCATTGGTTGTTTCTTCATCATAAGTCATTTGACAGTTCTTCTTGAGTCATCTAGTCTTAGGTCATCTAACGATTATTTATAAGTCCTCTAGCAAATGAAAAACTACGTCTATGTTAGAGCAAAAATTCCAATACCTTATGATTTTGATTAAGTGTTGAAAATGACTAAGTATAAAACATGATCCTACTTTTTTTGTAAAATGATAGCTTTGTGTTTTGTTTGACAAATGATACAAGGCGTAAGTATTTCGTTCGATAAATGATACAAGACTTAACAATCTTGTTTCTCTTACGTCTGATAAAGTGCTTATAAGATCTGATCATATGTGCATTAGATAAGATGATGAGCACATAGAAAGCTAACCTCATACTTCATAAAACATATATGCTTATTCTATGTTGCAAGGAGTGTTTGTCTACCAAAGACATTCATTGAAAGTGTAAGCTTAAGTCAACATCAATAGATCTCTTGTAGTTCGAGCAAAAACTACTTCTTTAAAATTCCTTAGCATTGAGCATTAACAACTCTAGAAAAATTATTTGTCTTGTACAACTATGCACAAGTAGGCAAAATCAAGCCAAGGAACACTACACAAGGAAAGATAACTTGATTTAGTTATTGGGATGATTACATAAAAGAAGAAGAAAGCATTTACTACATTTTAATCATGCAAGCTCATTAGACAAATGAAGTACACATATCAGGGTTGAAGCTAATTCAACAGGCAAAAATGGATTCACAACAACCACTTTTTTTTATAAAGCATATATAAAGCAATTTAAGGAAAAGAAGAAAGTGAGTGAGAGAGAGAGAGAGGGAAGAGAGAGAGAGAACAATAACACTGATTGTGCTCTGTCACCTAACTATAAGAGTATATACAAGTATCATATGCATCTATGGACAATCAACCTCTCTAGCAAGCAAAATCTAGTGATTTATTGATTGCCCTTTACACAACTTTTTTATCTTAGCTCGAAGTGGTTGTTTGGAAAAGAATATTCGGTTATTAGCCAGAAATAGTTGTTGTTCACAGGATACTCAGTTAAGCCAAGAGTGGTTGGAGTCAAGAAAACTCAATTAAGTTAAAAGTGACTGGACTTGAGAATACTTAAAGGGTTAGTCAAGAGTGACAACGAGCCAGACAATACATAAGGGTTAACAATGAGTGCTTACGAGCCCAAAGAATGCTCATATTTGTAATTGATAGAAACAGTCTTCTTAGTGGAACTCAATTAGTTGATTGAGAACTGAACGTAGTCTGCATAGTCAGATGAATCAATATAAAAATTACGTTATATATTTTTTGTTTCCTTTATCTCTTTATAATGTACTTTAACTATCACCGGTACTAACTTGGGAAGCATAACTATTGTGAGAATACGCCTTGAAAACGTTTTATTTAAGGTAATTCGCCAAATCATAAACTCGCGTCTAGTGTAGTTCATTAGATGTAAAAGTCACTAATTGACAACTTGAGCATACAAAATATGATCTAAATAGTCACAAACAGACAGTATTTACGAAAAGTTTTTTTTTAATCTTGATAAAATCAAAATTCAATCATTCTTTCTTGTGTATTTTTTTCCTATTTTCATAGTTGGCATCTGAGCTCAGCCTCTAAAAGGTTGAGTGTCTGATCGCGTTTAGTGAAAAAGATCCAACACAGAAGACATAGCAGAACTGATAACCGTCAAGGGATCATTCATCACAAGTCCACCAATATTGTCTATAGAAGATTACCAATACTGGAAGGACCTGATGAAAACCTATGTCAAATCAACACAATATGAATTGTGGTACATCATAACCAAAGAAGACATAGAGATTAAACTCCCAAGAGAAGATTGGACAGAATTTGAGTGCAATCAATCGCAACTCAATGATAAAGCCAATTATACTTTACTTTATGATTTATTACAAATAAAATATAAGGAGATCTACAAGGGAAAAATAGTCAAGGAGATGTGAAACTCCTTAGAGATCATCTATAATGAGAATGCAGAGAATGAGTCAGACTTAGATGAAGAAAAGACAAATCTATGTCTAGTGGTAAACATAATAAAAAAGAAAGTTTCTAAGCATCTCCTACATCTTTTCTCAATCCCTGATTTCTCATGTTCATCGTTTTATGACAAAGATAATAATGATCTCTCCTATGAGGAGTTTCTAAATAGTTGTAACTTAATATCTAAAAAATACTTAAATCCAAAGCATAATTTTGAAGCGTATCTTTTAGAAAAAAAAAAACAAGCAGTATAAAATTGTATATGATGAAATAAATCTTACTTTAGAATAGACAATATCATCATATGCATCATTGCTAAAAAACATGGAGGAAAAGACAATATGATGTGAACATTAATTTGAAATCTTTTTCTGAAAACTCTAAAAATCTAAATCTTTTATTATTTATATGTGGACATGCCTCTAATAAATCCAATTTAAGGTCTGGTTTGAAAATTAGAGAGAATATAATCTAAGTAGGAGTATACAACAAACACACTTTTATCTTTCTTATAATAAAACTAAATATTAAACAAGAAGTCATCACAAATCAACAAGAAAGAACCAAAAAAGTTTTAGGTACTAAAAGAGTTTATTATCTCTATTATGGGAATCGTAAACCAAAAGCAGCTAATTAAAAATAAATCACATCAATGGATAATTGGTACACAAATGTCAACAGGTATATATTTCTAAACTTTGACAATATGCTGAAAATTTCTTAAACGAACCCTAATCGTATATGGAAACGAACTTTTTGAGTAATCATTAAAAACTGCACTCTACTTTATCTTAAAACAAAATTTTATTTTATTTATCAGATAAAGAAATAGTTTTTGTACTACTAATTCATGTGTCTAATATGTGTAGAGAACATTTGAGATCTTCATGAATCAACATTAGTGCCTCACAAAGATGAATGACGAGATTAATGACAAATATGTGTGGAAGAATCTTAAACCTCCAAACCAACCAATGATCTAATGTGTCGTGATCTGAAAAAACGTATATATATATATATATATATATTATTACTACTGTTATTTTTATTTTTATTATTATTACCACCTTTATCATATATTACAACTTTTATTTTTCTAACTTCCTTTCTACCTCACCAATGAACATATGTAGGATATCTGCTAATTGAGTTTTTTCATGAAGAATATACAAATAATAATAATGTGAAAAATCATCAATAAAGGTAATATGTCTCACATGTATGTTTCAGTGCTCTCTATCCTTATCTTTATTTTTTACCATGTAGAAAAAATTTTCATTGCCTCTTATGGTTTGGATTGAAAGAATTTCCTAAAAAATATGTGATATATGAGTACTTGTTCACTCAAGCCACTAGATATTAAGTTATTCAACAAGATTTCACTATAAGAAAAAATTTATTTAGAGACTAATATTTAGCTACCAAATGAAATAGTTACTAATTATGATCAAAATAGTCACCAAATTAAATTTTGGTTGCTAAATAACTACAAACTAGAAGTAATGATTGAATTTAGAGACCAATTAAGTCAAATAATTGATATCTAACATTAGATACTAAAGTTTTAGTGATTTATGCCATTAAATTCTAAATTGATATCTAATTAAGTTGAGACTAATTTTGAATCTAATGGTATAGGTCACTAAAACCTTGATAGTTAATGTTAGATACTAATTATTTGACTTAATTGGTCACTAAATTCAATCATTACTTCTATTTTGTAGTTATTTAGCAACCAAAATCTAATTTTGTGACTAATTTGGTCACAATTAGTAACCATTTCATTTGGTAGCTAAAAATTAGTCTCTAAACAATCTTTTTCTTTTAGTGTTTGATTCGAAATTTATAAATATATAAAATATGTCCTTCTCTTCAAACCATCTCTTCCTTTTAGGGTAGTCCTTCTATGACCATTTAACTTAAAGAAGTAGTACTTCTTATCTTTACGGACTTCTGAACAGTTGTCGTGCAGAGAATTGAACTCGTGACTTTTGTTCTGATACAAGTTGTCGAATCAAGCACGTACCACTCAACCAAACATTATATATGATATTCAAAGATACAACTCTTTCTACTTAAAATAACGTAACAATCCAAATGATACGATTCGATTATGAATTGACCACCTAATCCTTGTTACATAACAATTGATATTACCTATAGCAAAACTCACTACAAACATCCAATCTAAAAAATGTTTCACATTTTCATATATTCTTTCAAATGTGCCTTACCTTTTCGATTTCAAATTAATATAACATTATATTCAAATGCTTCATGACTTACCTTTCTTAATTTCGAATGGTAGAAAATTCTTTTCTACTTGATACAATATTCATTTCCAATATGAGAACGAATGAAATTATCTAATGCAAATTTTTAATCAAAATATAATAATAAATTAGAGAGAAATATGATATCTGAATCCGATTTTATTCTTTTATATGTAACTTTTTTGAGTTCAACATTAAAAAAACATTATACTGTGAGATTTTAAATAACATATTCTCAATGAACTTTATTTCTTATAGGGTATTATTTATTTTATAAGAACGTAACCCTTTCTGAAAAGAGCATTAAATTAAACAAAACAATTTTGTTTTTTTCTTCTTATAACACCCTCAACACTTTATATTTTTTATCTAAATAATTTAAAATTTGAATTCTTTATTACAAGATTGTTATATCCTTAATAAAGTGAGAAGAGAAAATTAATTATAATACTTAACTCATTTTTATAACTTTAATATATTTATAATTTAATAATTACTACATTATATATATGATTACATTAAAGTCATTCTACAAATTACATATGAGATAAGAGACATTATCAAATTGACAATAATTTAACAATGAGTATGTGGGAATGAACTTGATGGATATAATAATCAATCTTCTTGTGTTATATATACAGTATACATTTTTGCCAATAAGAAACAAATTATTCTGTGTTTTCTTTACTAATTTGCCTCAGGTGACACAGTTGAATCAGTCTTGGGAGCTTTATATTTGTACATCAATTTTGACTACTTTTCAAACAACTATCATCATCATATCACTAGCCACAAAATTATGAACAGAACTGCTGCCGTAATGACTTTTTCTATGTTACAGATTTCAAACTCTCAACTGAAATAAACCAAAACTATCTAGAAGACAACCTCTTTCTTTTCCTTTTCCTTCCATTCTAAACCTACAAATCTACATGGTGAAAACCTAACCTTGTACTCTGAAATAGTTTCAAGCTTAGGTGACCAAACCTGGTCCTTAGGCTTCACAAGCATTTGATAGTGTTTTTTCAACTCTGGAGTGCTGCACAGAAAGCTGTTGTGAGTGGTGGTGGGGCAGCATCTTTTACCTCTATTGATGAGCATTGTGATGAACTGAGGCATGACCTTTATCAGCACCCTCCCATTGGACCCTTTCAAGTACTCAAAAGCACATTCCCCAAATTTCATAGTGGCCTTGTTAGGGGATGATGATCCCAAGGACAAGAGTGAAGACACAGAAAGGGTTTTGCATGTCAAGAACTGAATGGGGAGAACAAAATAGGCTTCACCTAGCATCAGCTCATCCTCTAAGCCTAGAGCAGGAACTGGGTGTCCTATGAAGAAGGAATCTGCATGGCAAACTACCTTATCTGGGAATTCAAACATGATCTGACCAGCAATGTGCTTACCCTTCAGACATCTCGTGCTACCATCCCAGAATATAAGTTTCGATGACAACGATGATGCTGATGAACTTTTTTGGTGAAAACATGGGGTCACAACTGCATTTCCCATTGTACTAGGTAGCACAAATCTCGAGAGAATATGGTTGTGTTGTTTTGGTGTGTGTTGAGAATGATGAATATTATATAAAGGGAAGATATACATATATTTATATATATACTTGGTGAAGGAAATAGTTGACTTTGAATAAAGTTGACTTTGATGAAGTCTGTAAGTGTTGCTTTTCTGTGAAAAGCGTGGAGGGGTCGGTGGGGAATGGTCAGCCATGCCGGCTTTGAACATTTTAAATTTGTTTTATCTCTTTCCTTATAACGTAGTTGTTACACTCTTGTTTAAGACTTTGCCCCATAAAACACTCAAACCTTTATATTTATTCTGGTGATATATTCAAACCTATTAAATTAAATGAAGCTAGTGTGATGAACCCTATAATTTAAGTATACTACTGCTATAACAGTCTTCAATATTTTACCATTTTACTTCAAAGCTTCTAAACTCTTGTGAAGTGCTTTACCTACACAATCTTAAACAATACTTAAAGTGTTCCTCCGGAGTTGAAATTTGAATAACAACTTCAGCATTGCTTGCAAAATTGATATAGTTGCAGCTGAAGTAGTTTCAAGATATAATAGTATATGTGTGAATATTCAAAGTGCGAAGCTGCAGCTATGCAATGAATTTTGATGTTGCTTTGTGTAATAATATTTTGACACCTATGTGTCAAAAAAGTTAATATTTTAATGTGAAATCTCAAGGAGTGTAGTTTAGAAAATCAGTTTTTTTCCCTTGATTCAAAAATTACATTTGCTCAAATTTAGAACATTTGTTTTTGAGAACATATTTGCTTAGCAAACTTTGCCTTCACATTTGTTCTTCCCTTCACGTAATCTTCACTCAATCGCCTCAAGCTTCTCCTTCTCTGTTCCGTCGTCCATCGCAATCGTTGTGAATGTTTAGTTGTGAACGTTTGCATATAGTGAGGGTGGTTCCATTTGTTTGGGTCTTTCTTTGGGTGCTTCGACTTTGCTACATTTTTTATGGTTTCGCTGAGGTTTCCCTTTTATGAAAAGGATGTTTCTAGTCCAATGTCTTCATTAATATTATGTCTGCACTAGGAGGAAAACTCATAGGTTATCCCTCTTTTTGGGGACACCTGCCTTCTAGTTTTGCCAACTGAAGGAGGTGTTCAAACTTCAAGTTGACTTCAGTTGCCAAAAGTTTAAGGCAAGTGATTCCGTGGAAAAGGAGGGTAACCTATAATATTTTCTGAGCACACTCCCACTATTAATTGAGACAGTTTCATATAAAGAACTTAATTGTGGGGGTTAACCTCGTTCAACCTAGTTTGCAGATAATGTAACAAGGAAAGAAGTGGATTTGATGAATTAATCATCGTCCAGACCAAGTGACTTCAGTTGCCAAAACTTCAAGGCAGATGTCTCCTGGGAAAGGAGGGGTAACTTATACACTACAAGAAAGAGATTGTCTAGAGACCAATTTTTAGCTACCAAATGAAATGGTTACTAATTGTGACCAAAATAGTCATCAAATTAGATTTTGGTTGCTAAATAACTACAATATATAAGTAATGATTAAATTTACTGACCAATTAAGTCAAATAATTGGTATCTAACATTAGCTATCAAGGTTTTAGTGACCTATACCTTTAGATTCTAAATTAGTCTCTAACTTAATTAGATACCAATTTAGAATCTAATGACATACATAGGTCACTAAAACTTTGGTATCTCATGCTAGATACCAATTATTTGACTTAATTGGTCACTAAATTAAATCATTACTTCTATTTTGTAGTTATTTAGCAATCAAAATTTAATTTGGTGACTATTTTGGTCACAGTTAGTAACCATTTTATTTGGTAGTTAAATATTGGTCTCTAGATAGCTTTTTGTAGTGATAAGGTTTTCTAAGCACACTCTCAATATTAATTGAGACAGTTCCATAAAACGAAATTGTTCATGGAAGTTAACCTAGGTCAACCTTGTTTTGGGTACAATGTAACAAGAAAAGAAGTTTATTAGATGAATTGATCCTCATCCAAGTGACTTCAATTGGCAAAACTTAAGGCAGGTGACCCCATGGAAAAGGAGGGATAAACTATAAGGCTTTCTAAGCACAATCCCAATATTAGTTGAGACAGTTCAATAAAAAGAACTTATTTGAGGGGATTAACCTCGGTCAAACTTGGTTCGAGTACAGTGTAACCAGAAAAGAGGTTCATTTGATAAATTGATCCTCATCTAGACCAAGTGACTTCATTGCCAAAACTTCAAGGTAGGTGATCCCATGGTAAAGGGGGGTTAATCTATAAGCTTTTGTGAGCACACTCTGAGTCCTAATTGAGACAATTCAATAAAAAAGAACTTATTGCTAGAATTAACATTGGTCAGACTTGTTTTGGGTGCAATGTAACAAGATAAAAAATTCATTTGATGTATTGATCCTCATTTAGACCAAGTGACTTCAGTTGCCAAAACTTTATGGCAGGTAACTCGTGGGAATGGAGGGGTAACCTCTCAGGTGTTGAGCACACTATCAATATTAATAGAGACAATTCCATAAAAAGAAATTATTGGAGAAAGTTAAGCCTTGGTCAACTTTGTTTGGGGTACAATTTAAAGAAAATAAGTTGTTTTGAAAAATTTATCATCATCCAGACCAAGTGACTTCAGTTCCCAAAACTTTACGGCAGGTGACTCCGCGGGGAAAAGAGGGGTTACCTATAAGGTTTTCTGAGCACACTCTGAGTATTATTTGAGATAGTTTCACATAAAGAACTTATTTGTAGGAGTTAACCTCGGTCAGTCTTGTTTTGAGTACAATGTAATAAGAAAAGAAGTTCATTTAATAATAATAATAATAATTTGTATGTAATTTTCGTAGATAAAGTTTGTAGGTAAAATCCATTTGTAATAGATTTATAGGTAAAATTCGTAGATAATGTTAAATTTATCTACGGATGATAATCCATAGGTAAATTGAAAATTTCTTGTAGTGAATTATTTTGAGTAAAATTTTAGAAACAATTTGGTCTTGCTGTATGAAATTGTTTTTTTATATAAATATTTTTTACTTAAAGGAAGGATTTTTGCTCATAGAAACTCAACTTTTTCTTTCGGTCTTATTTTCGCTTAGCGAAAATAGAGCTAAAATTCAACCTTTTCTCTCTACACTATTTTTGATCAAGCGAAAACATAGCAAAAATTCAATCTTTTCTCTTGGCCCTATTTTCACTCAAGTAAAACGAAATTATTTTTACTTTTTGTTTCTATAATTGATTGAATATGAATGTTAAATATAAACGTAAATATAATATTGAATTGTATATTTAATTGGTTTATAGTTTTGTTTACATCATTTGTATGATAAAGGTTGTTAAGAACAATGAGAGATGTATGAATTTGAGATTACAAATCTAAGATAATTTGCAAAGTGTTATTTAAATATATGTATTAGGTAGATAATTATGTTGTAACAAATATATCTAACATCACTGAAAACATGGAGGAAAGTTTACTGTATTACTAGAATATCAATCATGTAGTCAAGGTTTGTATACCTAAGGTACAGGTCAAGTATTAGTCTTTTGATAATAAATGCTTAATAAAAGTATTTTAGAAGGCATCACTAAATATTCCTTTATAAATATCATTTGATGTATGAATCCATGTGTGAGCACACCTAATTGATGAAATGATGATGGAATGATTTGACTTGTAAATTATAGTTGGGAGGAATTTAAATAGAGTTATTTAATTATGATAATTTATTTGGATAGATTGTCCTTCGATTTAAGAGTTAATTGCATATGGAAAAAAGTTATAATAGTTGCTTCCACATGATATAAATTATTTTCTGCACTTAATAAATTCTTAATATGTCAACAATGTTCTTATTATTTTTATTTTAAAATTTACTTATTAAATAAATTTTTTTCTCTCTCATGCGCAAAAACATCTTTGTCATATGTATGGTATTTTAGAAAGATATGATATATTTTTATTTTTCTTAACAAAAATAGAGATGATGTTAGTAATTGTTTCGTGATAAATGTGAACAATTATTTATTTTATTTTTCATTAGCTTGTTAAAATGAGATATTTTGCTATTAAGATATTTACAACTTATATAAAATTCAATTAAATATATTATTTTAAATATTCAGTTTTGTGATAACAAATTCAATATGGTTGAAAAAAATACAAACATTTCTTAATATCTATAAAATTATTTTTTATTATTTATCAAGAAATTTTATTAATATATAATGTTAACAACTTTTTTTTAGTTACACTAGCAGTGGAAGAGAGAAAAATATATATTTAATAAATAAATTTTAAATAAAAATAATAAGGATATTATTGATATATTAAGAATTTATTAAGTGTAGGAACAAATTTGTAGGAATAAATTACCGAAAGTTATTAGCACCTACAATATTTGCTCTAAGATGGTTATTAGATGTATAAAATAAATGTAATTTTTGAAAATATCCATTTTTCTTGTAAAATAAAAAAAAACATATAAAAAATATTTTATATTACTTACTATTCTCTACAAATAATTATTTATTTAGATTCAGGGTTTAGGTATTTCTATTTGCAATGAAAAAATTAGAGTTGCAAAAATTATTGTGTGTTGATATTTTAAAAAGAAAATTAATATCTTTGAAGTAATTTATTGAGATTTTATGTTATTCACACTACTTAGAATACAGATACTGTTATATAGTAGATTGTTAGCTAAATTTATTTAGAAAAAAATATTTAATTTATCATATTTAGAATATATTTAAAAAGTGTATTGAATATAAGATAATTAGATTAATCATATATTTTCAACAAATTACTTTTAATTTATTTATTAAAATAAATTTTAAATAATAAGATGACAGATATGAGTATCCATTTAAAAGAGATAATGTAAAATTAATGAAAATATTATTATCATATTAAACTAAATACCCATTAAAACTTCCAGTCAACATTTTCTTTCTGGGAGGCACAAGAGCCAAACAAAACCATAAGGGTCCAGACAAGTTCTTCCTGCACCCTAATAGGTTCTTCCTGCATCCTAATAAAAAAATTTCATATCGCAAATGCTCTTGTATGACAATCGAATGGCAATTCCATCCGGTTGTCATTTGAAAAAAATTGACAATTGGATGGCACCCCCATCTGGTTGTCATTTTTTTTCAAATGACAACCGGATGGGGGTGCCATCCGATTCTCATTTCCAAATCAAAATGATAACCGGATGAAACCCATCCGGTTCTCATAGTCCAAATCGAAAACGGATTAATTTTTCAATTTGGACTATGAGAACCGGATAGGTTTTATCTGGTTATCATTTTGATTTGAAAATGAGAACCGAATGACACCCCCGTCCGGTTGTCATTTGAAAAAGAATTAACAACCGAATGACACCTCCATCCGGTTGTCATTTGAACAAAAATGACAACCGGATGACCTGTTCATCCGATTGTCAATTTTTTTCAAATGACAACCAGATGGAGCTGTCATCCGGTTGTCATATAAGAGTAATTGCGGTATGAAATTTTTTTATTAGGATGCAGGAAGAATTCGTCAAGGGTCCATAACGTTTCCCACGCGCCCACCAACTTCATCCTCCACAACGCTTAAGTTTTAAATTAAATTTTATATCTTCTTTATTTCTTTCACATTTTAAATGCTTATAAAAAAATAAAAAGATAATTTAATTATTTTAATTTCACTGTATAAAAATTCAAATTTTAAAATTATTTATAATTTAATTTAATTTAATTATAATTATATTTATTATTATGTATTATACAAGTCTATTGAAAGATAAAAATACATTAGGATTATTACACTTATTGAAAAATGCTAACGTTGTTGGAGGCTTTGAAGGACTCTGCGTGGTGGTGGCGATTGATGTCATTATATTTAGTAAAGAACAAGAGAGTAAGGTTGTTGGTTTGTGTTTAGCATTTTGCACATGAGAAACATGTGAAGTGAAATTATGCACATTATTTCAATGGAACAAAGTATTTTTTTGCTGCTTACAGCCAAAGCGAGCCTAACATACTTTTGAAGCTTTTTGTTGCTTTCTGATTCCAAACTCCTTTCTCTTTTACATGCATTCTGTTTTTTTCCGCTGCTCCTTCTATCCTTTTTTTAACTGCTTTCGCTCTCTTTTTACGGCGGGTTATCTCCTTATCTCTCTTTTTTCATTTTTCCTTAGTGTCCTTTTTTTTTTTGTTTTAGTTAAGTTAAAACTAGGATAAAGATAATGGGCTGAGCCCTAAATATTATATAATTTTATATTATTTCTTTTTTAAAAAGACAAAAATAAAAAAATAAAAAACTTAAATATATATATATATATATATATATATATATATATATATATATATATATATATATATATATATATATTTTTATTTTTTTTATAA
>Ga0099824_1007699_pt1 | contig 14141 bp, 7 predicted proteins | sample SiratrowhiteBW_FD_76837 | JGI IMG/M metagenome (GOLD analysis project Ga0099824, IMG submission 76837) | Root nodule microbial communities of legume samples collected from California, USA - Siratro white BW | ecosystem: Host-associated > Plants > Roots > Nodule | place: USA: California...
AGCTTTGGAGCCACAAAAAATAATAAGAAACAATTTTCCTAGAAAAAAAAAAAAAAAAAAAATCAACGAAAAAAAGTTGAAAAACAAAAAAAAATTTGGGAAAAAAAAAAAAATCACATTCATAAAAAAAAAAAAATAAAATTTTTTTTTTTAATTTTATTTTTTGGTTGTATTTTTTTTTCCTTGATTTCTTTTTTTTTTTTTTTTCTAGGAAAATTGTTTCTTATTATTTTTTGTGGCTCCAAAGCTTCCCAACAGAATATATCTTTTGGGGATAATTTGTAATTGTGCTGTTAATTAGTTTATGTGTATTAGTAAAATATGGAGCAATTTTGATTTGAAATAGTGTTTTTGACTAAGGCTTCTTTTTTATATAGTTTTCTGGATATTGGTAGTTTTCCGGATTTTGGTCCAAGGGTTCGACTATAACCTTAACAAACCCACTGTTGTAAGACGAGGTGTAGTACGCAAACAGACACGTGCCCGGTTGACCAACAAGTGACACCTAATTGACTAGGACCGTTGACCAAGCACTATAGTAATGGAGAAAAACTTAGGGAGAACGACACAAATCACACATCTCACATATCAATCGCAAGGTTTCCGTTGAGGTCCATGATGCAACATTAAAAACGTGAAAAACACCTACGGTGAAATCATCGAAGGATAGTCAGACATGGATCCGAGAACATACAACTATTAATGTAAAAGAAGTAGGCAATCGAAGGGTAGTCGGACATGGATCTGAGAACATGCAACTATACATGTAAAAGTAGGCACATGTTATCTTTCTAATCGTGATATATAATAGTGACACATTGCTTGTGAGCTACAATGTCCTCCTCGATATCCCTTGCGAGCATGGAACACTCACCGCATATGACACTATTATAGATGACCATCATTATTTTGAGAAGTATTAGGTGACATTGATATCTAACCACTTATAACCCGATCGAGGAGAAATCTCACTCTTAGCTTACTTAGCTGCTATGTTCTCTGCCCTACTAGGTGTATCTACGCGGTATTTTCCCACACCAAAGGCTGAACTTTCCTCTATGATAGTTATTGAATCATCATAATCCCTCAAGGAGTACCTGCTCGAGAACTTCGAGACTCTTGATAAGGAAGACACAACTAGCCTTGGTTGTAGGAAAATTTTCTGTACCTAGCCACTACTCGAATCTCGGACCGATAAACAATGCAGTTGGTTCAATTGATAAATACCCACCTCTATTTATAAACTGTGAATCATGACACCCAATGGATGCACCCGCTCGCCTTGCAACTGTTAGATCTTTTAGTAAAAACAATCAAGATTTCCCTAGGCACAGATCATAAAAGGGGGTGTGTCCTAACCTTAATTTTTGTTTAGGTTTCTTCTACATATAATCTTGAGCCTTAGGGTTAGGTAGTAAACGAGATGGTTGAACACATCTCAAATAACCAAAGGTAAGGTCGGGAACATATCAAAGAAACAAAAGAAAAGGGGAAATTTTTCTTTCAAAAAACTTAGACTCTTAAGACCAAGTTTGTCGTCTGAGAAACTGATGTAGTTACTATATATAATCTAGATGATATGTCCATGCATAAAATGATATTACAATGAGACATTGTATCAAATATCTATCCATAACTTAAAATCACAAATAAATTAATCATAATTAACATTAACTGAATACTATAAATCACTATGCACTCTAAAAATTAATCTAAAGTTGTGACAATTATGACTTATCACAAATAATACTTTTACTCTCTACAAATAGTTGACACCCAAAAGTAAGTTTTTTAACCAATATTTAATACTTTGAATGTCAAATATTCAAATACTTAATTAAGCATCACTTCCATTTACATGTAGAATTGTTTATCAGAGAGGAAAATATCATCCCAATCCGTAAAAAACACTGTTGTTTGTTTGTAACAATTTTTCATTTTATGAGGAAATGTCTACATTGTAACCATAAAGTGCGAGTACTTTTCAGGCTTTTTATGTTCCTTTGTAGAACATAATTTATGTAATCTATGTAGTCAATATCATCCACTGAGACCAAACTTCTTTGTTGTTATCTTTTTACCATATTATATTTTTGAGATAATTCTGGAGCTTGGTCAAAATTAACAGCGATGCTAAAACGGTGGTTGTTAAAAGGTATTCAATATCTTCTATTAAATGTTTTAATTGTTTATAATATGAAGAAACCATAGGTTTTGCTTTTCTATGTAACATTACTGGTGTCATAAAGACAGTTAAAATATCATAACAACAATAAAGAAATAAAATTTATGGTCTGAATAGTAGGTGTAGTCTAAGTAGTAACAAACTGCTGCACTGTATAACAACTTCAATGATAATGCTGCCACATTAGTTTGTCTGGTTTCTGATTGAATCCAACCCCTAACTCTCCTATTGTTCTTTTCTAAATATCATATATTTCAAAATCTTTTGTTCATATATTTATTGTTTATTTAGACATACAAAGATAGTATAAAATTAAAAGATTATTTTACTTTTATCATATTAAAATATAAATATATATTTTGATTAATAGACATTAGATATAAAACACGCTTGTGTCATACTTATATATAAGAATAGTATAAATTATACAATTATATTAAAAGGATTAGTATCAAATTTTAGTAAATAAGAAAAAAATTGATTGTACATGTAAGCATCCTTATATTCTAAATAATGTAATAAAATAATTATAAAATAAAAAATACAAAATGACGTGCATATATTTTTAAAATTTATTTAAGCATATTGAAATAATGTAAAACTTAATGAATGGAATCACGATGATAATGTCAATTCACCACATGTCCACGTTAATACTTCTAAAAATATGGCAGGGACTCGTTTTCTATTTATTTTCAAAACATTCAAAATGGCTCATAATATTTAATTTGTATGTAGTTGATTGAAGAAAAGCACATGTGGATGGTTTCCCTTCCCCCACTTCGACTGCATGCATAATAATTGATATTTGAAGATGGTATTTAATGTCATTAATTGTACCACACACATAATCAGTTGAAAATGGTATATTAAATACATGTTAATTAATGTCACTACATAACGTTCCGAGTGGGCAATTATTATTTTAGATCAAAGTCATTGCCATTGGAATCTTACATAATCCTTTTTGATATTGGTGACCTTGTATGCTGGGATTATGGTAGCTATTTTTCTTATTGAATATTCTCAGGCGATTGGGTGTAGATATGTGTTGGTGTTGAACTTAAAGTTTATAGAAGGTAATAATGTTGATAATTTTGATCGAGTGTTGATAATAAGTTAGATTTTTTTTGTATTCTGTTACGTATTCTTATCTTAGTTTGTATTTTGTTTATGTATTAATTTGTTTGTCTTTTTATATAGTTGAGTGTTGATAACAAGTTTCATTTTTTTTGGTATTCTATTATCTATTCTTATCTTTGTATTTTGTATTTTGTCCAGTATCAATTTTCTAGTTTTTTATACAAGTTTGGTGTGATTCTCTATGTTTTGAATACTGTTTTTTTTTTTTCTTTTAATGATGTTTTATGTGTTGATAGATGATTAGTAGATTTTAGTTGAGATGTCAATTTAGCAAGAATTTTATAAAAGAAAATATTTTGTTTTATTTAATTGTTATTTTAAAATTCATGATAATATTAATTACTCTTTATCATTTTAACTTTTACTTTTTTTTACCTAGTTTTTAATTATATATATATATATATATATATATAATTACTCTAATGTAAACATAAAAATAATAAAACAGAAAATATTCTAAATTTCTTGTAAAGTATACAACAGTAACATGAAACAGACACATTACTTTCCAACATAGCACATGGATTTGCCACAACTTTCCATAAAAAGGGGAAAAATTACTTCATTTTGAGATTCTTTCAATTTTATTCACTGGACAATTATCACACAAGGTACTATTATTTTTCTTGAAATCTCAGCTGCCACATTAATTGATTCAAGAAGTATAGCTGGATCAAAGGACATTATTCACTTAAAGCATCATTGAAACTATTTGGAGAAAGGACATTCTTGGGAAGATGGTGAAGCTTTGGTTCCATCCTCTGTGGTGTGCTTCCCTGAAAGAAGGCCTCCGAGCAACTCAGCTGGGTCATAATAAATTTCAGCCTCTTCAACTTTCAAAGAGTCATCCACCTGTGTAGATTCACGAGTCATGAGTGTTATAGAGCCTTAAGTAAAATGATTTTTTACTACCATTGATGAAAAAAGTAACATCATTAACTGTCAATACTAGGTGGGATATTTTGTTTGTCTCACAAATTTTGGTCTTTTTCACAAATGATTGAATATTTTCAGACTTGTTTTAACCTCAAGTTTGCTGACAGGTATTGTTCACTTTACTATTTTGTCGTTTCATTACAGTTTTGTATTTACTTTAGTATTCGGTAGTTCTATCAGAATTTTGTTTCTATTCTAATATTCATCAGTTTCATTAAGAAGTTATGTCCTAGAAACTAATCTAACTCTAGAAGAATAGTCTCAACCTTTATGAAATGTCAAAAAGTCTTACATAGTGAAAACTAGTTCATGAACACTTTTGTTTTTCTCTAAACCGACCAAAGATTTTTATCAGAACAAGACCATAACCGAATCATTGAAGCAAAAGACATTCTGGTGTTTATGTTGCTTCGAAACATATTATATTGTTGACATTTTATAAAAGGTTTGAGATAACACACAATGGTAAAAGAATCCATGTTCTGAATGTAAAGACATAGTAAAAGTAACACCTTGAGAGTTCCCAAGCCAAAGAATTGGACCATCTTCCCAGTAGGGACATGTTCCTTATAAGGGCCTTCAAAGAAGCCCCAGTGCCTAAACTTGAAAGCAATTTCAGGTGGTCCACTATAAACTTTTATCACCTCCCAAGCAAACCCTCTAGGAAAAGCTGATCTGAACACTTCATGAGATGATTCAAAAGTCTCTTCATCAGCTTTGTAAGATTTCAGGTCTTCTGGCAGAGAACTTTGCAGCAAAGCATTATAACTTCCCATCTTTAGAGTTTCCTCTCCAGATAATCCCTCCCTGCCTGCAAAACATGATACACACCACATACAATCAATTTACTAACAGAAAAATCAGATGTAATTATCTGATACAACTATCATTTATCACCATATTCCCTTGAAAAACTTGTCTCCTACTAGAAAATACTTATACAAGGAATGAAAAGGTCACAAGATTTTTCTCATGGAGATGTATTTGGATGGGGAAAATTTGATCCTTATTGAGGAATTAATGAAGTGGAGTGTCTAATAAGAAATACAAGGTGAACAATACAAGGGAAATTTTGATTTATTCATTCACCCCCTTTAATCATGTGAATAGCAGTTAATCAAATAGTAGAACAAAAGAGTACCAAAAATAGAATTAATGGACTAAAGCAAAGTATCCATCCATCTATCTATCAAAACCCCTAACATAGAAAAAGATAGAGAGGAAACAAATTTGACAAATAAAAAATGCATACCATTCACAAATAGCTTGAACTTCTCAGGGTTTATAGTCCTGAAATCCTGCAAACGGGTCTTGTGTGAGAGCTCCATCTCCCATGACTTGATAGCATTTTGCACTATCTCCTCCAGTGATCCCTCTGGCCATTCCTGCAAACATGCAAATACATATTGAACACACAATCTAGAGAGAGAGGGGGGAAAAGGGTAAGAGGGTATGGTGGTTGTTGCACCTTGGTTCTTCCTTCTTCAAAAAGCTTGTTCACAGCATCATAAGTGGGAGGGCCACCATGTCTCCACTGGATGTTTTCAGGTTCATCATCCAAGAAAGATCTGTACCTGTCTTTGGCCATGACAAATTAATATGCTATAGCTTATACACAAGGAAATCAACAGCTATAATTGTATCATAGGAATGTGGTGATCATGGTCTACATCATGAGTTCTTATATAGGCTTTTTCATGGCCTCTTTTGAATCATTAAGATAAGGTTTTCTTTCCTTGTATTTATGAAATATATTATTTTCTGACAACTTAAGATGTATCTGAGCAATTACAATTTTGGAAGAATAGATTTAACTTTTAGTGGTTCGATAATTGATTGCTTCCACATCTTACCGTGACACCGTTCCTGTTTATACTAATTAACGAATTTGAGAACATTAGAGCAAATTAGTTTAATTTTTACAGAAGTTGTTTATGAAAGCAATTAAGAGGTAAATCAGGATTCAGTAAAAATAAGTCTGAGATCTCAAATTAGGATTTATCATTATGTAGGAGAACAAAGAAATTATTAAAAGAGAATTAGTAATTCAAATTGAATCTTGCATATAATTCATAATATTAATCTCTTATAACAAAAAAAAAAATAGTCATATTTACTTTTATACATAAATACATTTTTATTGGCCAATATGTAGTTGATTATATGAGTATTCTAAATAAAATATTATATGTAAATTCTAGCGACTGTATAATTCAATTATATTTTAAAAGGAGGGGATCGAACAGGTGTTAAAAATAGAGGGAGGCGACATGAAATGTAATATAAAATATTTATAAGGATATATTCTAAAATATTAAAAAAGTAATAAATATCAATAGTCAATTTTTTATTTCACCGAGAAGTTTTATAATTATGTTTTCTTTATATACTAAATCAAAATTTACAAATTGTATTATTTAATTATTTTTCTTTTAAAATTGATTGTTTTATTTTTTTATTAGGACCTTTCGAGATAAAGTACAATTGATTTTGAGGAAATCTAGCTTTGACTGAACTATATTTTTTCTTACAATAGTTATCGAATTTTGCTGAAAATTACAAAGAGAGATTTATTAGAAAATTCTCTGATTACATTAATAAAATGATTAGATTTCATATGATTTGATTGAATCTGATATTATTATCTAGGTATATAACTCCCAAGCTCGGAATAAAAAAATGAGGTGTGGGTGTATCAATTTAATGGATGATCGTGTTTTGATATTTTATAAGTGTTTATTAATTATTTTTATTTGGTGATGGTTGCTTTTGAAACGACTTTATACTATGATTTGATATGATGGTTGTTTATTTTTAAATAAATTTGGATTATAATGATGATTGGTTATCTTCAAATCGACTTTGTATCATGATTTGATGTAATGACCATTTATTTTCAAAAGATCTCAAATATAATGTAGTAATTTCTCAATCAAACCTTTTTTTAACATTGCTTATTCAATCGAATCACTTTGGTCCGACTGGGTCATTTATTTTCAAACAATCTTTTTAAAAATTTGAATAATCTCTTGAACATCTTATTTTAAGAATGTACTAAAACCTTGTTTGACAAAACTGTCCATAAGAATAAAATTCAAACAAAGGAAAATGAGGTAAGAGTTCATAACATAAGATGAACAAAGCTTGTGAATTAATTATGTTGAGAATTGAATTGAACATAGACCATGAGATTAAGGTCCACCTCTTCGAGGGAACTTTAAACTATCTCTTTAATGTTGTGACATTGTTGTATTACACTCTTCAGGTAACTCTATTGTTAACTTGGTTTGGGTGGTACTGTCACTAGAAGGAGCTTAAATTAAGTACGAGGCTACCTTGGGACTTTGAGCATAAATTCCCAAGCTACTTTATGATCGACTTTTATCATAATAATTGTGTCATCCTCCTTAGAAGAAAATTTCATAACCATGGACAACCTGACTATTTTGGACGAAATGACCCAAGGCTCATGATCGGACGAGCTCCTCAATTTATAACCCTTGTTTTAATGGTAACTATACCATTTCTTAGGGTGAGTAAACGAAGTAGAAAGCTCGGGCTGAGGTATTCAAATTTGCTGAAAGCTTGTCTTGTCTTCTTCAAAGTCACTAAGAAATTGGGAGTAATCTTCTCCTAGGTTCACCACCAAGGAACCTTCCTTAGAAGTTAGGACCCTTCTTATTTCTCTCTAGAAACTTGGGGAAAAGTTCGAAGTTTAATTGAAGTCTTTCACTGCCTCTGAAAGTGCTTCCACAATTTGGTATCAAAGCTGGACTTGGAGGATCTTCGAGTTAAGTATTTTTCTTCCCTTATCTTTTCTTGTATGTTTTTTTGAGTCTAGTTAGGACCATGTCATATTTCATGTATTGTCATGTTTTAAATTGATTCAATTGTCTTGTTCCAATTGTCTCGAATCAATGTTATGTTTTACGATTTTCTATCACATCTTCTAGACTATTCTCTCGTGTTTGTTTATGTCTTTAATTACTTAGCTTTAACTTTTGAATCTGCCATATTATTTTTAGAGTATTGTTTAGCCCTTACCATGTCATTGTTAGCACCAAGAGCTGCTATATGATTTTATGAAATCAACACAAGAATGGAGTCCACGATGTATCACAGTGGATTGCATGAAGATTCATAGAGCTTGTTAGAGTTTTAGTCCTAGACTTAAGCTCTGTGTGTGTGAGAGTTTGGTCTTGGTTAAAATCATATGTTCCATGTTTCATAATTCAAAGTAAGCTCCAAAATTGGTTTTGCTTAAATAAATTATTAAAAAGGTTTAAATAAGGTCAAATCAGATTTTGAGAAAGTATTTCAAAAAGGAATTCAGTAAATTGTTTTCAGAATTTGAACTTGATGAATTTTCTTCTAAGTCACATAAAATTCAATCGATTGAACGACTGATACAATTGATTGAAATTTTGACAGGACTTATGACTAGTTTTCTTATATAAAGGTCAAACACATGATTTCAAAATAACTAAGTTCATTTGAGCGAATACTTGTGAAATTTTGCAAGAGAGAAAACGTGCGAACACCTTGAGATCTTTTAGCAATCAATTTTCATCAAGAACATTAATCTTGGAGCATTGCTTTGGAGGTGAATTTGTGAAACTGTGATTTTGATCCAGAGCTAAGTGTTCTAATATGTTCTTATGCAATTTGTAATATGTTGAGTAGATTCACTGCTGTAATTGTTTCATTGATTGATCTTACTTGTACTATGAGTGTGGTGTTACGAATTACATAGGGATTGTAATTCTAGCTGGTTTAATGCAGTAGGTTATGCATTGGTTAGACAACTGCTGTAGGGTGCAGTAGGCTGTTCGCTGCTAGGAGCAGTGATTGCTTGCAGGTTGCAAGTGTTATGTATTGTGTAAAACTAATCTTGGTGATCTTTTTAGTGGAAGTCTTTGTTGGTTGGCAAAGGACTAGACGTAGTCCTTGAGAAAGGGTGAACCAATATAAATCTTTGTGTTCTTGATCTTTATTTCTCTCTTCTTAAACACTTATCGGTTTTGTTATCGTCCGTTTAATTAATTGTTCTTGTGCATAATTGATTGTTCTTCTTATTGGTGTTATTCTTGTGTTTATTGGACTTGTTATTTCACTTGTTTAACTGATTGGATCTATTCTGGATCATATTTGAGTGCTTACTATTTTTGGGTATTATTGGTCAATTGATTAGATTTCTGGAAATTTGTTTTCTTGAATTAATTTTTTATTTCTTGATCTGTCAACAAAATTGAATAGCCTTATTGTGTGATTGATATGGAGTCTATTGCAATTATTGTTCATCTAGTTATTGTTGTAGAATTCTGAAATATGTTTTATAATCAACTAATTGTTGACACTTCTGTCTCTGATATTTTTACTGGTTGAAGAATTTGTGTTCTTGACAATTTCTTAATCAATTATTTCTGCATGTGATTTGTACTCGGAACTGGTTGATTAGAGTGTGACAAGGGACTCTAAGTGTGACTTGCATTTTTACTTGGGATTTCGCCTAGTTAGTGCCTTTCATTAATTTCCTTTACATGCTTTTGTTTTAGGTCTATGTGAAAACTATGTTTTGTCTTTCTAAGCACAAGTGTTTAGATTGACATTCCTTTGGTCTCTAGGACTTTTGCATACACAACTTTTAGTTAAAATCTTTTGAAAACTAAGAGATTTGGTGGAAATGATCTAATGAAAATTCTAACTAAGAAAGACTTGGTTTTTAAGAGTGTCCACTTGTGACCCACCTCTCTTTCCTAGGAGTCTACTTGGAAAAGCCTTCAACATCTTTTCTTCTTAGAAAACTCCACCAAAATACAAAACCATTTTATCACTCATTTCTTGTGAAAATTTTGAAAATCTTGTGAAAACCTTTTCGACAAAAAAAAAAAAAAGAGTGATCATTCACATTCATCTAGTGAGCAAGGAAGTGTTAGGGACAACATCGATGATATCAACTTGCGAGAAGAGGTAAGGAGACTAAGAGATATTGAAAAAAAAGAAAGAAAATTAGAGGAAATAAGATGGATGTTCACTCAATTACTGCAAAACCAACAGAAAGCCAAACATAGTGAGAGGTCTAGTAGAAGAATACGTCATTATGAGGGCCCCCACTCCCAAAGTGAAGAGGTATATAGTATCCACCACAATGTGGAGGACTATCAACCTCTCCCTAGGCAACATAGGAATAAAAACCCCACCTTTCCCAATGAGCTCAAGGTCGACCTTCTCCCTATCCATGGTAGAGAAGATGTTGAAGAATATTTAGAATGGGAGATGAAGGTTGAGAACATTTTCAAATTCCACCATGTAGATGAAATTAGAACATTATCCATGGCTACTTTAGCTTTTCAAAAATATGCCATGTCTTGGTAGAAACAAAGACAATATGACATTTTAACTGGGAGAAAATTTAAATTATTGAATTGGAAAGAGTTGAAGGTGTGTATGAGAAGAAAATTTGTTTCGCCTTTCTATGAGAAAAATAACAAGAATAGAGAAAAAATGAAAGAGTTTGTCAAATAAGGAAGGAGATTTCTAGAAGGAGAAAAAGACTTTATAAGAAGAGAAAAAGAAATTAAAGAAAAATTGTAAGCTCTTATCATACAAAAGGAAAAGAAAACGAAGAAGGGAAGAGAAGAGAAAGAGAGCAGAGAGAGAGAGATGAAAAATCTTTGTCTGAAGCTGCTGAATTAGACATATATAAACTATATGAGGAGCTGCATGAAGTAAAAACTTTTTTTGGAGCTGAATTAGACAATTATATAAACTTCTCCATAGATAACCCTTGTGAGGAAATGCTTAAAGAAAAATCTATGCCAGAAGTTGAAGTAGACATTGATATAAAATCTTCCTCCATAGAAAAACTTTGTGACGGGTTGAAAAGTGAAGAAGAAATAATAAGAAAATCCATAAAAGAAGAAGAAATTTTTACATTCCATATAAACACAGTTGAGACAAAATACTTAAAGAGGGATTGTTATACATTGAATTCTTCTTTTCACTTATATTTTGATCCTTCTTTCCAAAAATATTAAAAACATCACTTTGTTTGTTGTTATCTACCACAAAACAACAACAAAAACAAAATGAAGAAAAAAAAATGTTTTCAAAACAAATGTCCTCACTTCTCTTGAAAAACTATTATAAAAATAAAGGGCATTGTAATGAAATATTTTCTTGTAAAAACAATTTTCTTAGGTTTCTATTAAAAAATAAATTTATCTTACTTTTGTTTAATGTTTATTGAAAAATAGGGTTTGATCCTAAAGGGAAAATACATCAAACAAATAAAATCTACAATTATTGAGCTTCATGCAAGATTGAGAACAACTTTTTTTCAAGAAGGAGAACCTGATGGAGGACCACACATAAGTCACTCACAAGGGTCATGGTAAGAAGAATGGAGGAGGAAGATGGGCTTCAAAAGACTCTTCCTTTATGGAGGGTAGAATCTTTTGTATAGGAGTAACATTTCCTTTGTATACAAAAAAATAAAAATAAAAATAGAAGCTTAGATGGGCTAAGTTTTAGGCCTAATTGGAGATTTAAGTTCTAAGGTGCAACCCTCCTCATTAGGAAAGTCAAAACTTTAATTGAGGAGGTCAAAATAGATTCAAACACAACATACCACAACCCTACATGACTATACACACATCAAGGGAGCTTTGAAACTTATAAACACATGTAAAATGTAAGATTTGAGCAATATAGGACTTGGGACATGTATATGTGTAGGAATTACATGTGCAGTTACACTTTGTATATTTTAGTCCCACATTCCCTAGACTAATGAGTGTTAGGAGTTTCCAAGCCTATAAATAAAAGCCTACACCTCACTCTTGTACTCACTTTGAAAATTGAGATGAGAATTAATTTGTTAAAAGTTCGTCTTCTCTTCTTCAAAGTAACTAAGAATTTGAGAGTAATCTTCTCCTAGGTTCACTACTAAGGAACCATCCTTAGAAGTGAGGATCCTTTTTATTTCTCTTTAGAAACTTGGAAAAGTTTGAAGTTTAATTGTAGTCTTCGGTTGCCTCTGAAAGTGGTTCGGCTTGAGTTTGTCATGTGCATGACTGCACAAGAACTCGGTGTCTCCCATACATTGGTTGGCAGATTTCAATAGGGTTAGAGTCAACAGCCTACTCGTTCTGCTTGGTGTGAAGGTTCTGCTTAGGTAAACTTGGTTGGGATCGATGTGTTGTCTGCTCCTTGTGTAAAATGACAATTTGTTCTTGAATAGCTTGCAACCTATCGTCATTAGCGTTGTCTGACGTCCTTTTTTATATATTTAAATTATTTACACTTTTGAAATAACCTTTCAATGAGAGAAAATAAAACGTGTATAAAAAAAATTTCCATTCAAAATTCATACATTAGACGATTAAACATATATCGTCTATGTTGAAGGGACTATGTAATCTTGAACAAAAATACTTTCATCTCATATCAAATTGTTTCTTAAAATGATTAATTAGTTGAATTTCATGATGTATAGAAAATCTTTTGAGAAAACAACGTGAATGGAATTGAAGATTCTTTTTCGACAATTCAGATGGATTATGAAAATTCATTCATTGAAATAACACTAAGAGCTGGTATTAAGTAATGAACCAAAAAATCAATTGCTAGACTTATACACGTTCGTGTAATAGTTTCATTAATTTAATAGATAATCATCCACTATAAGGAAATAATGAAAATATTTATTCATCTTCGTCTACATACACGAGAACTTAGTATTAAGCTTTATAATAAACTAAGAGTCTCAATTAAAATTAGTAATCAGGAGTATTGGTATTCGTCTAATAGACTGCTTTAAGCATAAAAGGTTATCGTCTACTAAAATGGATGACAATTCGAGTATAAATGATAATTTACTTTTTCTGCATAATTTGAATAAGTTTTGAAGGACAAAAACTTCCATTAAGAAACATATTTACATAACTATTTTTACATCGACTTTATGTTATAAGAGCATCTAATTACTAAAAACCCATGTCTATTCTTCATATTAGATGAAGTTCTTTCTTACACTAATTTACATCATATCATAGGAAAGAAAAGATTAATCAAAGGATTATTATAGGTTATTGGAGGCAAGAAGAAGGTTACAACTACTGGTCCGTCTAAAATCAGCGGAATATAAAAACTTTGAGTGAAGGTTAAGATAGAGTGAGCAATCCTTCTAAAGTCAGTCGAATTTTCTACCATGTTAGTACTCTAACCATTTCTTGAAAAGTAAGCTGACATCTTCGCAGAAGACGTGAGGATAGTTAGGAACATCCATCTATTTATTTAGTTATAATTCATAGACAACAAAGGAAGATCAAGGAAAGTGATATAATATATGAAAATATATTTGGCTGAGTTCAAGAGGGGGGTGAATTGAACTTTAAAAGATTTTTCCAATTTTAAACACTGAAAACAATTTAAGTGAATATAAAACCTTTTTTGAATCTCAATGATAAAAGATTTAAGGTGTAGTGGTGAAATAAATCTATTTCAGGCACGAATGAATCGATTTATTTTGCTAGCAGAGAGAAAATTTCAAACAACACACACACCAGTTGAATTTTATGCAGCAGAAATGATTCTAAACAATATCATCCAGCAAAGACAATATGAAGCAAATTAAATCACACAATTTCAAAGTAATATATCACACAGATTCAATCACACCAAATTGCACACAAGATAAAATACAAAGAGAAATACTAATACTCAATTTGCAAGTTTATGTAACTGAGATGTGTCAAAAACAATATCAACCAAGAATGTCAAGTCCAATGCAACTATATCAAACACAGCAGTTTAGCAGAAACAATATAAAGATGATCAATACCAAAGATTCACAATCACTTCAATAGTATCACAC
>Ga0099824_1007703_pt1 | contig 14136 bp, 4 predicted proteins | sample SiratrowhiteBW_FD_76837 | JGI IMG/M metagenome (GOLD analysis project Ga0099824, IMG submission 76837) | Root nodule microbial communities of legume samples collected from California, USA - Siratro white BW | ecosystem: Host-associated > Plants > Roots > Nodule | place: USA: California...
TACTTGTTTTGTGAATTTAGGTAAGGGAAGCTAGTTGCATGTATTTTTTTATAAATGTTTGTCTCCTTTGAAATAGAAATTTATTTAAAGTGATGATACTTGCTAAGGAAAGTTAGTTTGATTTTTTTTTTTATAAATATTGTAATTATTTATTTTATTAATATAAATTGGATTTCTATCTCAACAAAACAATTCAATTCAATCTTTTAAGAAACATTTGACAGAAGTTGAAAAGTAAATAATTTATATATATAGGACTAAAGCAAAATTATAAATAGTTATAAAAATAAAATAACAAGAAATAAAACCAAAAAAAATAATAATAGATGTCAAGCAAAAAATGTTAAAGATAAGAAACAAAATATAACTATATTTTAGAGACTAAAAATAGATTTAATTATTTTTATTTATTGTGTAGAAATTTAAAAAAAAATAAATTGGTAGATTGTCAAAAGAATGTGGTCATATTAAAAATAAATTCACTCCACAGTTGGTGTCCTACTTTTTTTTTTTCTTCTGAAAATTAACTTCTGAAAAACTAGTTTTTGAAATGGATGAAATTTTAATACCTTTGAAAAGTGTTTTTTTTTAAATGGATTTTAAAACTTTCTCAATATTAAAAAATATGTTAAAACTTTGATCATTCTAATAAGTATTTTAAAAAAAAAAAAGTATTTTTAAAAATATTAAGAAAACAGAAAAATATAAATAACCATAGTCCAATAGTCCAACATTATTACTGTAGATGACATAGTATCCCAGCTTCAACTAAAAAAATAAATAAGAACTATCTAAAACAATATTTTATTCCACCTACCCCATTGAAGGAAAAAGAGTTATTAAAGATTAATTAATATAGTAGTACAAGTTGTTTTAAATATTGCTACCCACTTTACCTTATTCAAGGCTTCCTATTCAAAAGCTAATAAAAAAAGGACTATTTCACCGTACTTCCCTATGTGCAAAAAGAAAAAAAAAAGTATTTTATTTCACCGTACTTCCCTCAATTTAATTCAAACGCGGAACTAATTATGGTTAATCAATAAGTTATACAGAAAATTATTCATAAGCATTCATACTTACCATTTAAAAAATAAAATTTGTAACAAGAGAAATCCGTTGCAAAGTGAGGAAACTCCATCACAAAATTATAAGAGAAGATTATGTTCTAATAAAAAAATAACATTGTAAGGAATTTTATTTCCTCATTCTCGCAGATACGGTTACTAGGAAGAGAGTACGTTGGATGGGTGGATAGGGAAAAATGAAAGTGTATATAAAGTGAGATTGAAGTACACTGCATTAACTAAGGTAATCAAAGGCAAGTTGATATATTCAAATAAGTTTGTTGTATGAAGATTGTCCCATCAACACGTGTTTGTGGTTAGCAGTACTGTTAAATAAGATATCAACAAGATAAATCTTAGCAGAAGAGAATTAAAAATATAAAAAAAAAAATTGTTTAGAGATCAATTTTTAGCTATTAAATAAAATGGTTATTAATTATGATCAAAATAGTAACCAAATTAGATTTTGATTGCTAAATAATTATAAAATAGAAATAATTATTGAATTTAGTAACCAATTAAGTCAAATAATAGGTATCTAACTTTAGCTACCAAGGTTTTAGTGACCTATACCATTAGATTCTAAATTAGTCTCCAACTTAATTAGATATCAATTTAGAATCAAATGACATAGGTCACTAAAACTTTGGTATCTAATGTTAGATATCAATTATTTAACTTAATTGGTCACTAAATTCAATCATTACTTCTATTTTGTAGTTACTTAACAACCAAAATTTAATTTGGTGACTATTTTGGTCACAATTAGCAACCATTTCATTTGGTAACTAAATATTGGTCTCTAAATAGCTTTTTTCTTGTAGTGTGGACTTACTTATTCTGCAGTGTCTCATGTCTAATATGCATGTTGAATCTATCCAACATTTTTATTTATAAACTGTTTTATAACATAAAAGGTTTGGGCTAGTTGTGATAGATAGATAGGTAATACTTTTGTTAATCACCACTTGGTAAGTAACTATTTTCAGCACTTCTTTATTATGAGTTTACAAAGAAAGAAAATGCAATTTGGAAACATATGTGACTTGCTATAGTGTGCAAAATTTGGAATCAGAGAAATAAGTTGGTGTTCAAGAATGGAAAAGTGAATGATGTAGAGATCTTTTGTTTGGCATAGTTGAAAGGTTGGTCATGGACAAAAAATTGTAGCCAAAGGGTAGTAACTATGTCATTTTTAGATTGGTACCTTTGTCCTATCTAGTGCTTGAAGGCTATGGCATAATAAGGTATAAGAAAGGTTCTCGGGTGAGGCTGGGTGTATTGGTTTCAGAGGTGCAAGTATGGGGATTCATTGTGTTAGGGTAGGGAATTGGTGAAAAAGTGTAATAAGGGGTTTTAGGAGTTATTATGAGCTTTTGACTAATGTGGATTCCAGTAGGTCTGGTTTAGTTTGTTGCCTTTCAGGTTACAAGAAAAATGTGAAGGTCCTTAGGGAGGTGATCAAAATCAGCAAGCAGTAGGAAGCTAGTGTGACTCACCAATTAGCAGTCAAGGCATGAAGTAAATGCACCACAATGCATAAACATTCTTCTAAGCTAAAATGTTACAAGGATTATGGTGGAGTCTAAGAACTAGGGTGTGAAATACCATCACGGTTTCTTCATTTTTTTTCTAAACACATTTTCTAGAGGTTGAAGTGTTGTGTCTTTGTGTTGGGTTTTGCTTACCATTTGTAGGTGTCCTCTTCTTTTGCTTCCCTTAGTCAAGTTCAGGGATTATTTTGCCCTTTGTTGCTTGATGTTGGTTTTTGGGAGATTTGTTGTATTGTTGTTTTTCACTTTTTTTATCTTTTGTAATAGGATTGGAACATCCCTAAAGTGATTCCATTAATTTCATTCTTCGCCATTAAAAAAAAAACAAATAAACTCATTTAAATAAGAATATAATATTTAAGTGACAAGTAAAAAAGAGAGACATATATTATTTAAAGTATACAATAGTATTATTAAAATATTTTGTATATTAATCTTAATATTGTAAAAGCTATAAAAACACGTAAAATCAGTAGTATGAAAGCAATAAGTTCATAATAAAACATATAAAAACACTAAAGAAATTAACCTATATCTAAAAGACAAATGTGTAAAGAAAAGAAAAACACGTAACATAATGACAACGTATATAATAATTAGTTGTTGATTAACACATAAAAAAGAAATGGATGTCCTAATTTATAATCTATTAATTTATAAGATTGTAGAATGTACACGCGCAAGAGCAAATTATGAGAAATGATTAGTACGAATTACAAACATTTATCAACCCCTCCCAAATATTAGTAAGACCACATTATACATAACATAATTATGACGTAATTAAATCAATAGAAAATAACATAAAGTTCCAATTAACTAATGGAAGCTAATCATTTTACAATAACTAACAAATAAATACTTGAGCTATAAAATATAGACAACTCTATCAGATGCTTCAAGCTAAATATTGTGTATTAAATTATCATTCGAACCGATTAAATGACTTGAGAGGATACACAAAGTATATTTAATAAACTCAATCTTGAATAGAGTCTTCTCTCAAAAATAGTTTTAGATCAGTTTTATCAGGCGATTGTTATCAGTTATTAACATTCTGCAAATCCAAACACTAAATGAATTTTATTTTAGGAACTAGCTTGATGGGCATATTAACTAGATTCTCCTTTGTATCAATCTTCACACTTCAACAAGTTCTTCGGATGCTCCAATCCAAATGTGTATAAGACGAACTTGAGAGTAGACACAAGGCATATTTGAAAAACTCAACCTTGACTAGAGTCTTTTCTCAAAAATAGTTTTAGATCAGTGTTATCAAACGATTGCTATTAGCGTTCAACATTCTGTAATTCTAAACATTACATTAACTTTCTTTTAAGAACTAGCTTGGTGGGCACATCAACTAGATTCTTCTTTGTATCAATCTTCACACATCAAATGTTTGTGTATTAGATGATTAACCAAACTAAGTAAATGACTTGAGAGTAGACACAAGGCATATTTAACAAACTTAACCTTGACTAGAATTTTCTCTCAAAAGTAGTTTGAGATTAGTGTTATCAAAAGATTGCTCCAGCAATTGACGTTCTAGAAATCCAAACAAAACATGAACTTTCTTTTAGGAACTAGCTTGGTGGAGATATAAATATCAATCTTCACAATTCAACATGTTCTTCAATGAAAGAACTGTGATACTTGACATTAGTGTGCTTGGTTCACTCATGATTAACATGATCCTTCATCAAGAAAATTTCAATAATATTTTCTGCATACAGTAGAAGGTATACTGGGGAATTGCATCCTCCACCAGCTTTTGTGAAATGCAAGCAACATAAAGACTTTTATTGTACCCATGATAGACAATAAACTCATCGAATCTCATGTACCACCATCTTGGACATTGTTCTAGACCATACAACAACCTATATACTTTATAAACCTACTTTTCCTTTTCTAGGTTTTTAAACCTTCAAGTTGAGATATCATAATATCCTTCTCAGGTAAGGACAACGATCTTCACATCAAGTTTCTCTAACTCTATAGCCATGGACATCATAAGTGTTATTAGAACTTTAATGGACCTATGTCATAACCTTTGGCCACTAAGTGAGCCTTATACTTACAGATTCAACATTTGATACATCACAATGTTTAACGTTAAAATAACTTCAGATACTCCAGCTTGTCTAGCTTCAACAACAAATGCTTCAAGGTAATAATGTCCAACTTTCTTGTTGTAGACCCATTTGCATCCAACAACCTCCTGCCTTCAATTGGTTCCACAAAATCCCAAGTTTTATTCTTCAGAATGGATAAAATTCGTTACACATAGCCACAATCTTTTGTCAAAATCTGAACAAGCAATTGCATTATGACATGAAATAGGTTTAAATGAATCGTATCAACCCTATACCTCACGAAAGGTTTGCTCACCCTAGAAAAATTTCAAATTATAGTCGGTTGATTTGTTTGGATGGTCTCCTCTTTATACTTTGATTGTTGCAAATGTACACCCAAACCCTAAATATCCCATTAGTCTTCCTAAACAATGATTTACATTGCTACTTCAACGTCTAAACAATAACACCATCTACCTCACTTGCTGAGCCACCACTTCAGATTTACTTGAACTCCCTTTAGATTGTAATAGGGAACTTTCAATTAAAGTTACTTCTCTACTCACGATAATCCTCTGTTCAGATGGTGACCAAATTCTAAACCCTTTCGCCTAGCCCCAAAGCACATAAAAACCCGTTCTTGGCTTTGGGCTCTAGCCTACCATCACTAATGTGATAATAAGTAGGACACCAAACACCTTTAGAATAAAGTAGTTTGTTGTCTGATCAAACCATATGTGAAACAAAGTCTTGAATCTATTAGTTGTAGATAGAGAATGACTCACCAAAAAGCATATTGTGTTGATGGCTTCAACCCAATACCTTCTATCCAACCTAGACTAAGACAACATGCAACTTGATATCTCCAACAATGTCTTATTCATGTTTTCATCCATATTATTATTTTATATGGAGTACGACAAACAATATAGTGCTTCAAAATGTCTTTATCTCTATCAAAGTTGTCAAATTCCTTATACCATAATTCCAACCTATTATATGTCCTTAGACGTTTAACCTTCTTGCCAATTTGGTTAAACATAAGAGTGGACCAATGTTTGAAATAATGAAAAGTTTTAGATTTCTGATTCATTGTAATACATCATCCTTGAATAATCATTAATCATAGAGATGAAGTATCTTGTGCCTTCCCATATATGAATTCTCTAAGACCCTAATAGTCAAAATGAGCATAGTTCAATGTGTCCTTCATGTTGTGTATTGATTCTGAAACAACCGTCTATTTTGTTTTTCATAGACATAATGCTCAAAGAACTATAAGGCTCCATTTGTTGAATATCTAAAAAGCCACACTTACACAACATTTTCATTCTTGTCTCACTTTTGTGGCCTAGATGCATATGTAACAAAGTACTATCAGACTCAAAATGAGAGATATATAATGTAGACCTTATCATAATGAAACCTTCTATTAGATTGAGTGCTTATCACTAAGCCAAAAGTTATGATTAATAATTAGGGTCCAATCTTTCTACTTAAGAGTGTAATAGCTCAAGCACCACAATTTGATTATGACATCCTATTTTGCCTCAATCATGAGATAATTTACGTCACCCGCAACAATATCTTCCTCAACAATTCGTGACCTTATCTCTAATAATAATTGATTGATTGAGTTCTCATACTAGATCAAAAGCTATAATTAATAATTAAGATACAACTCTTTTTATTTAAAAATATAACCGTATATATTTAAGAATATAACCGTATAATCAGTACAATTTAATTATATAGTGAGATAGCCTAGACCTATTTCTAAAAGAATATTGCTTAAGATAAGAAAACATATTTTCAAACCAAACAAATTCTTACTTCAAATCTACACTGAAGCTAGCTAAACTATTCAAACATTTACAAAGATAAATAATGGATACAATCACTAATTTTGAATCACTTTCAAATCATAAAGAAATGCAACTTCTAACCACGACGAATTCCATAACAGAGGTAATATCTAAAAACTCACTCTTCAAAACATTACTAATACCAAAATATAAAGAGAAACTATCAATATATTTTTCTTTGTTACCTCTAAAAATACTAACACAAGTTCCATACCTAAGATTTCCATAAGCCGAACTATTCACATTACATTTAACATAGCCAGCAGGGGTGCTTTCTAACCGCTATAGATATTAGAGCTTTGCAAACATAAATTTGGATATCAGAAGTCTTCAAAAACAACAAACTCATTAATATTATTATCATCACAGGTGTAGACAGATTTACAGTCATCCTAACTCCTGCTGCAATAAAAAAAAATCTTAATAAAAAGAATATAAATTAGGTTGTTAAACTTTTTGTGAATTCCTCATTTTCCAGATACCCAAAACACAGTCATGAAAGAAACCAACTCTATGTCTTGAATTTGAGTGCTGCCAATATTATTAAAAACCTGCAAAAGAAAAAAAAAAATAATAGAGCTACAATCTATAGAATTTAAACGTACATTTAGACCAATTCCAAATCTGCAATGCAAAGAAGAGACGACATATAGATTCCGAATGTTCAAGACATAAATAACAATAACATAATTGAATTCCAATTTTCTGAAGATTAACATCTAAAGGCAACCTGTCTAAAGTCAATTTCCAAAGAACTAAACACCTTGTCGAAGGTATGCATAACTTTTAATTTTTACCAAGCCAAGGAATAAAATCAGGTTGTATGTGTCCGAAGTTTCTGGTCATCTTTTGAGTCAGATGACCATAAACTATTGCAGTCCAAACTAACTGATAGAGATAATATAATTTTTTTTTTAAATAAACAAGAAACTATCTTAATAACTTTATATAAAATTCTTTGATCTTTTCTATATATATATATAAATTATATATATATAATTTATTAAATAAAAATCAAGTAAAGTTGAACTACAAATTAGTTTAACCATCAAAACATGGTGTTATCAATATCTTTAAATAACAATAATAATATTTTAAATGGATGAAATGGCAATCAAGATGGATATTATTGTATTATATATAATAATATGAATAAATGATCGATAAGTTAATGAAATTATTATTTTATTATATCATATGTTTAAATGGGTTGTGAATATATATTACTATTCTTTTGTGTAAACTCATCCACCTTAAGCGAATAATGGTCAACACTGAACACATATATAATTGATTTTTATAGTAGTTTTGTCAATCTCCTTGAAGCTTCCAGTACAGATTCTTTGAGCAAAGGCACTAACTCTAATATAGCTGTCGCCGGCAGGACCAAGGCCAATGCCAGGGACAGTGACAATGGCTGCTCTCTCAAGAATTTGGTTGACGACTTGCCATGAACTCAACCCTGGAAAATGGACCCACACATAAGGCCCATTTTTGCCCCCATACACCTTTTTACCCATTGACTCAAACGTCTGCACAAGTATCTTTGCATTTTCCATGGACAATTGCTTCCTGCACCCCCACAATTGTTTCCTGCACCCCATTAGTGTTATGTTATACAACAAATACCTTTCTCAGAAAACAATAAGTTGGAGTTGCTAATTTTACGTTTTCCGGTGACGGCAGCGGTGGCCGACATTGGTGGTGGCCGACATTGGTGGTGGCCAACATTGGTGGTGGAAGGGAAGGTTCTTTGACAGCATTTTAAGGCAAGTGAGTGTGTTTTTGGATAGTTTAATGGTTAATGTAAAGGTGTAGAGGAGATGTTATATGGATTTTCCTTTCGGAAAACGAAATTCGAAAGAAGGTTAGAGGGTGGGAAAATGAGTTACGAAAAAGGATTTCTGTAATAGTAAATTTGCTTTTGGAAAAGCTTTTCTGAAAAAGCTCTTCACACTCCTCTCTTCTGGAAAAATTTTCCAGAAGCCAACTTCTTATTAAGAAAATCTTTCTCCATAACTCATTTTCCTATCACTGACCCTCTTTCAAATTTCATTTTCTTTTCCACCACATAACATCCCCTCTACACCATAATAATATAGTTAAAAATAGGGTTATAATAAGTGTGTAAATATTGGTTGATCCCAAATCTAAATTAAGAATGCACCTAATTTGTTTTAAGCATGTAGCTAACCATAAACCTAATATGATTTGTGCATGTAACTAAGTTGTACTTAATAACGTGATTAAGCATGTGTACCTAAGTTGAACGTAATCTGATTTAAGTGTGTTCCATGTCGAATATGTAACAAGTGTACTAATATAAGCATAATTAAAAGAATATGCTTTACTTATCTAATATGCGGATGGTTGTGAAATATGCCTAATTTTGGATATATAGATGTATGTCCCATGTATTGATCTAAGACACTCTAATTTTATTTATATAAACCAAGCTAATCATTTTTAGTGACATTATACGTACTATAATGAAAACAATAAATGTATTAATGTTTTGAATTTTCTTTCTATGTGGTTAATAGAATTAAATATGTAAATATGTGCCAAGGAATCAAGTTAGGATTGCCTAAGAGAGTCTCGTTACTAAAATTATGGTAGCAAATAGGAATAGAGAAGGAAAAAAAAAGTAAAAACTATTATGCGGATTTTCAAATTATAACTTGGAATTTGGTCAGTGTCAGATGAGGATAATTTTTGGACAGCATATTCGTAATATGTGATTCTACATTTTAATTGTTAGATCCTAGATTAGAGGTCAATGTAGGAAAAGATAGTTCATAATAGTTACTCTATTTTAGGTTTTTAAATTTTATTTTTTATTTATGAGTATTGTTGTTTGTTTGCTTGGCTGATTGTATACATTTTTATGAACTTAATGGAGACTTCGTATCTTTTACTAATCCTCGTTATATTCTTTTGGTTTGAAAGAGTTGCAGCTGTAACACCATTGTTTTTTTTTTTCTTATTTCACAATTATTTTAGAAATTATGAAATCAAGTGTATAAAAAAAAATTGTATTCATTTAAAATAATTGTCTTATTTTTGTTACCATAAAATCATAAAATCAATTTTGTATTTACTCCTAATGTTTCAAAAAGAAATCAAATGCATGTGTTATTATAATTTCATTTAGCTTATTGTTGCATTTTATGTCGTCCTTTCTTTTTAACATTTATTTTTATCATTTTTAGATTTTTTTTTCACAATGAAATCAATTCTTTTTAAGTCTCAAACCTGCTAATTTTCATATCTTTTATAAATAATTTGTTTCTAACTGGTTAATTGAGTTTTTAATTAAATTTTACTCTAAATCTCATTATTTTTTTTAAATAAATGAACATGAGGTAATTGCGTTAAGAAGAGCAAGATTGGAATCCATAAAGAAGGAGATAAAAGATAAAAATTAATGCAAAGCAATTATGTCTAGTGCCATTGGAGCTGGGTCGGGCACCAATCAAACTCGAGAGCAAAAGATGGGAAATGCGCTTGAGCCCACTTTAGCTAGTTCAAGTACTAATGGGCCCAAAAGATATATGGATTTAACGTCACACACCACGCCACTTTAGATGGGTCGGGTGCAGACGTCACTGACCTAGAAAATTTGTGTATCTAAATAGGTCTCTACATTAGGGTTAGGCACTCTGGATTCTCCACTCTATCTAGGAGTTAAGCTCTGCTTCAGAGTTATAAAAATATAGTCTTGGGACTACGGCTAGGATTTTTAAGATTGAAAACAATTTAGGCTGAGTTCAAAGGAGGAGTGAATTGAACTATTAAAAATTTTTTGTCTACAAAGTTCAAATATGGTTTAGAAAGAATGACAATTTTCAATTAAATTCCTTAGACAGGTGATTTGCAAGTGTAGTCCAAAAAACAATTGATTTCAAATAGAAAACAATTGATTTAAATTTCTCACAATAGTGCACTTAAGAAAATTTTGCATTGTATAAAGGAGTGTTGTACTACAAATGCATAGGATTTATAGTTGTAGTGATGCAATAGGGTTTTGTACTGTCTTCATGTATTCTTGTAGGGTACAAGATTGTGTTCTTGGTGTATTGACTAAACAATTTCTTTAGTGTAATTTCTTTGCTAATTGGAAAGAGACTGGATGTAGCTCTTGAGGAAGAGTGAAGCAATATAAACCTTGGTGTTCTTGATATTTCTTTACCCTTATCTTGATTCATATTCTATGTCTGCATAATTTGTCAACTACTGCATATTTTTCAATTGATTGTTTCTGAAATTCAATTGATTAATTAGCATGTATTGCACTACTGTCACTTTTTATCAAATATGTTATGAATCTTAATCGTGTATTATGTGACTCATCTAACTCATCTTAACTAATATTAATTGGTTATCAATGTATTGATTGAGTTTTCTGAATAAGTAGTTTGTCCTGATTAAATCAATTTGTTGAATTTGTGATTTAATCTATTGTTTCTAATTTTTGGACCAATTGATTGTGAGTATCACATAATAATCAAAGACTATTTCAATTAATTGTTATTCTCTGTTTAATTGATTGCATTCTATTGATAATTGTTTGACTTTGATACCTCAATTGATTGTCATTGTAATTTAATTGATTATATTTATTTTTCGAACAATAATTTCAAGATTTCAATTTCACTGTTTTTCATTTATAGTTGATTACTATGGCTGAGTGAATTTATGATAAGTACAATTTAATTTATTGATTGTTGAAGTATGCATTAATAGAACCTTGACCGTATTGATCAATAATTGAATGTAGTATGGATTATTAGTCAAATCAGTATAAAAAGGATCCTTATTAATTTATCTAATCCCTTATTCTTTTTACAGTTATTAATCAATAACTAATCTTAGAATGAGAGATTTGGGAAAACAAACTTTGAAAAGTATGTTAGAGAATATGTCTATCAACTTAAAGTTACATTTAAACAATTATTCATCAAATCTAGTCTTTTATAAAGCTTCCTTGATTGTGCTTCCATTGAGCTATAAAATTCATATGTTCATGTCCATAAAAAATTAAAAAATTCTTAATATTTTTACTCTTCATTATTGTATATTTGACGTGTTTTGACATCTTTTAGACTTATTTTCATATGTGATGTGATCCTTAGCACTAATAAAATTGAAACTAAAAAAAATATTGAAATAATTTTATTTTCAACATTGAAAATATTTAGTGAAGTGCTTAAAAAAGTGATCATATCTTATTATATCAAACAATATTATCATTTCTAACACTAGTAGAAAAATGAGATTCTAGATCGGTTCTGGGAGGCTATCTACATCGGTTCTACAACCGATGTTGATGCGAGTGATATAGAAAGTCATGACTTCTTATATATAGATTCTTCAACCGATGTAAAAGATGTAGCTATTATATCAATTATAAACACAACCGATGTAATAAAGCACTTAAAAAAGTAAAATAGGAGACTTATTACATTGATTGTAGCTTACAATCGATGTAAGCTACAATTGATTTATAAGTCTCATTTTTAAAAAAGTACGGGTTGTGAAATCTCTAATCCATACCAAGAAATATCATAGAAATTTTCAGAATTTTCTTACAAGTATAGATATGCGAAATAAGTCTAAAATATAAAAAAAATAACTCAAAAATACTAAATAAATGGAAAAGTAATAGTAAATGATTGAATTTTGGAAAATCTTGAACCCCAACTCCCTTCGGATGTTGGTCACGACATTCATTATCCCATTTTGAGCAACTTTCATTTTTAATTCAAGCTCTCTATCAAAAGTTATAGTCATTTGAAGTTTTTTTTGTCCTAAATTTTGACAACTCAAAATCTATGGTAAATCTGCATGAGGAAATATACACTAAAAAAAGTTGTTGCTAAAAAATTTGGATCAAAAACAAATTTCTAACCTTTTTTAATGAATTTTTTAAAAAAAGTGCTAACCTATTACAAAGAGAAGCGACAAGGGGGTAAAAGTGGAACTAAACATTCACGCTCACGCATCAAGTAAAAATTGTTGCTATGACATCCTTAATGACCTACAACATCAACGTAAAAAGTTAAGCAAATAAACCACACACATCGAAAATATGAAACAAAGCAATGAATGAAGACTACCAATGAAGGAACGAAATGAGGGTGAAAACAATGAGCATGCAAGCAGCAAAGAACGTTACCAAAGAACACAAGCATTAAAGAGAGACTTAAGCGATGTGAGAGAAAAATAAATAGCAAGAACAAAGAAAATGCTTGGTCAAAAAGCACATTTATTACATTGGTTGTTTAAAACAACTGATGAAATAAGTCATTTTATCAGTTGTTTTAATTGGACCATACATTGTCACTTTCTATAATGGTTGGACCTTTCAACCAATGTAGAAAATCATTTTATTACATCGGTTGGAGCAACAACTGATGTAATAAGTAACATACTTGATTGTGTTTTTCAAAAAAATATGAAATTTTTCTAGGCTATTTTTTACATCGGTTGTATATAGCAATCGATATAGAATGACTCTTGTTACATCAGTTATCTCATAATCATGTAATATGTTTTTATTTATTTACAAAATAACTATCGTATTTTTGTTAACAACGGTTTTCCTTTGACCGACATTATATCCTATTGTAAAATGTCATTTTTCTACTAGTGTACTTTTAATTTTTAAAATTAAAAATATATTATACTATATTTAAATTAATTATACTGTAAAAGCGAGGAATTAGAGATATTATCTTGTAAGAGTTTAAAATGTGTACAGTTTTAAGGTTTAAGAAGACATAGTATAAAGATAAAAGGAATTTGAGTTTAAATGTGTACAGTTTTAAGGTTTAAGAAGACATAGTATAAAGATAAAAGGAATTTCACATTCTGCTTGTAAACTCTAACAGATTCTAAATATATAGAGAACAAGTATATTATGAAATTAAATAATGATGCGTAATATTTTTTTTTTCAATTTAGAAACTAATGGAGGCTTTGGATTATCGAAGAAATATTAAAATATTTTTACTGAATTTAAAAACAGGATGGGCTAAAAAACAAAAAAATATCTTATCTAAATTTCTTAACGACGTGTTTGGACAAACTTTTTCTAGATCAGTTTGGTTAAAATTTTCATAAATTTTTTAGAAAAAAAAAAAGGAAATCAAATCATTTTTTTAGAAATTAAAAGTAATTTATACTAAAAATATTTATAGAATATCCCTCATATAATTTCTTTAAATTCTTTTTATAAATTATGTATTAACTAATACTAAAACAATTATTTTTGTAAAGAACTTTTGAAGAATTTTCTCAAACATACTTTAAATATAATAAATGAAATATTTGTACGTACATTTTATGTTCCTGTTTTTATTCCGTCTTTTTGAATAAAAAATATACTAAATATTAAATTAGTAAACTTAATAATATACTCATAAGAAATTTAATAAAGAAAGTTAAAATGCTTAAAACTCTTTTTTCAAAAAAAAAAAAAAAAAAAAAAAAAAAAAAAAAAAAAAAAAAAAAAAAAAAAAAAAAAAAAATAAAAAAAAAAAAAAAAAAAAAAAAAAAAAAAAAAAAAAAA
>Ga0099824_1007704_pt1 | contig 14134 bp, 9 predicted proteins | sample SiratrowhiteBW_FD_76837 | JGI IMG/M metagenome (GOLD analysis project Ga0099824, IMG submission 76837) | Root nodule microbial communities of legume samples collected from California, USA - Siratro white BW | ecosystem: Host-associated > Plants > Roots > Nodule | place: USA: California...
ACATTTATTTATTTCATTTTTATTAAATCTATGCATATATATATATATATATATATATATATATATATATATATATATGTATATATAAATATTGCTTAATTTATTTAAAATTTTGAAAACAAAAGTGTGATAGAAACATATTATTTCGAAATAGACAATATTTTTTATTGACTTCTTAATCTTTGACTAAGTTTTTGTTCTAATATTTCTAAAAATCTTACACAATTTAAAAGTAGATGCTAAAAATAATATAAAAAATCCAAGTATAAATCTTTAATTAAAAGTAAATTAAAATAACTAACGTAAAATAATTAAAATTTAACTAAAAATATAATTAATTTCTTTTTCCTTAATATTTACAATGATTTGTATTTTTGATAAAATAAAAAGGTTTTTTGGATTCTTCTATTTACCAGAGTGTGTATGTTTATCATGAAGATACACATAAAACAACATAACACGCTTAAGATACAAATAAAGACTTGAGTATGTAATTGTGTTATATATTAAAAACTTATGTTACCTGATTCAAGTGTGATTATATGAGTCAACGTCTCATTTAAGAATAATTTTTACTGTATATTTAGTTTTTTTCAATAAAGTACAAATCTATCATTCATATTCAAACTGAAATTAATTTTAAATAATTTCTATCTTTTTCACTTGTCTCAATCTAAAACTCCAAATTCCAAAAAAAAAAGCACTATTAAAATAATGAAGATTTGAAGTTGGACATTGTTTAATTTTTAAAAATAATACTATCATAAAAACAATAATTTATAGAAAACTGATTTTTTTTTTTATCTCAAGTTTTTTCCTCTCAAAATCAATCAGAGGGTGGAATTTTAATTTTTCTGAGGTAAAATAAAAATTTTAGGAAAATTAAAATTTTAGGGCATAAAAAAAAAATACTGTGTTACTATTATTAAATAACATAATCTGAAAAATGACTATTTTTTTAAAAAATCTTTGTATAAATTTGTTTCAAAATATTTTTAACTCTTACAAACATATTTTAGTTTTTATTAACAATGATAATTCCCTGGAATTGTGATTTTCTTTCTGAGTAAGAAGTGTTTTTCTTGTATGAATAGACTCCTAAGTAAAAATAGGTAAGATAAGATTTACTTTTATTCAAAATTGAAGGATTCAAAGTATACATTTTATCCTTTCTTTGAGTATTTTCTTTTATCATATGTCTGAAGAGAAAAATGCATAAGAGAAAATCAGATACAGGTCCAGAAGCTAGTATTTGGTACACTACTCTGTTTATTTTTTCTAACTGTAGAATGGGATCCCTGCAATATTTTTACTTTTTGGACCTACAAAGATAAAGCCATGAATGGAGGCACTGCAAGAACACCTATATAGTAAAGATACCCACTTCCTAAGAATTACATTGTTTTTATGAATCAGAATCTCATCAGTGTTGCTTTTTCTCAGCTAGCAACTGAAAAATAAAAATAAAATCCTTAGGAATTTAAGATGAGAGAAGCTGAAGCACATAATTTCAGTAACATGATGAACTGAACCTCAAAATGTGATTTTGGCATTTTACATCTAAAAAAGAAGATCTGTTGAATAATTATGCTGGTTGTTGAAACTGATCTAATCTCTTTCACATGTTAAACTCAACACAGAATCTCGCCATGTCTACAATGATAATAATAATAATAATGAAAACAATATAGAGAAACTAAGATGAAAGTTCCACTTGTGTGAATGAAGAGGCTTCCTTGGCTCAGTGCTCATGCCAACAGAGAAGCATGGCTATGCAACGGCGAAAAATATAGAATTTTGCTCGCTGCTTCTTCACCAGATGACTGCACTTCTTCCCAAAAGACTTGCAGGGATCACAAACTTTCTGCTGCTGATTACGATTGCTTTCCTCCACTGCCATGGATGATTTTCTGAAAAAAAAAATGTACTATTCCTGATATGTCACCATACAGCAACTGGTAGAAAGATTGGAGCTTATGCTTCCACTATCACTATGTATTTATATATATGTATAGAAGAGCATATATCAATTTGGGTTGAAAATTTTTGATATTCTAGAGGAAGTATGGACTGTTACTATTGCAACACATCAGTTGTCAGAAGCATGTGGAAAATAGAATGGGCCAAGGTTTAGTTTCATATGTATTTTACCCTCCTAGGTCCTATATTTCAGCCACCAAAAAAGATGAAGTCACTTCATCTCGGATTTGGTTACAGGTTTTTTTTAGAACAATTATGATGGATATATTGAGAGGGGAATAACGGGAGATTAATCCTAACGTTAAGATACTGAGTTAGTAGGTTTTCTTTTAAGATATTTAGTTAGTAGATTTTCTTTTCATTAGTTGTTTAATTTTTTTATTTAATATGGAGTAGAAGTATTTTTAAATATGACTAACTTATTCACAAATAACTCTTATTTGCACCGTTGTTTATATTCTTAAATTGGATATGTTTGTCTGAAATTTTCGTTATGAAGACTTTTAATACGGGATCAAACTATACTCATTTAAGTTGGTCACCCCATAAACCATCACCTCTGATACCTGATACCATTTGTTGGAAAAATCGGGAGAAAAATACTAGGAAGATCAAATAAGAATGAGAAAAGCCGGATCAATAAAAGAGAATGACACCATCTTCAACCTAAAACTTTAAGACATTAAGTTTATGAATTTATACGTTGTTCCACTTTCTCAATTTTACTCAATGTGAGTCTTAGACTCATTTATATACTTAATAAATTATTTATTCAACTAATTTTAAATGGAGATAGACACTGTTAAGATTATCCTTTAAATCCTAGTTTCATTTCTACAACTCATGCAATAATAATAATGTTATTATTTATTGAAAAATCTCATGTAGTCAGTTAGAACTATTATGAAATGTGAACTCTCTATCAATTATATATAGAATAGTAAGAAAACTATTAAATTGAAACAATATGTCTTGTTTGGTGAATAGGTTACAGAAAAATCAAAAACACTTGAAAGGGGCTTGTTAAAATATAAATTCATAATCGTTCCTAAGTATACGTGGACATAGTTTCTACTGATAGCAAGACATGAACATGATGTTAGATTTGACAACGTTGTCATACGTTGTCTTAGAAGTAGTGGCCAACCTGTGTATGTGCCTCATATATATATATATGCAAAAAAATTGGTGTATGATGGACTTGGCATGCTGAAGCAACGTATTTATGGAGCCTATACAGCCCCTAAAATTTGTTTTTAGTTATTAGAATGTAGTGGAAACAAGAATAATGACACTTTTTCCTTTTTCTCTTGATGCCATATTTACCAGAAATTTCCTTGATCAAGTGTTGATATGCAATGTCATGCTCCTATACATCTTTTGGCATCTTTGGGTTCCTTTTTTCTCCTTCACCCTTCTTTTAGAAGTGTTGGTGAGAGTATAAGCTGGATGGTTTTTGTTTGGGTCAGTTTGTATTATAAAGAATGCCCTTAAAACACTTAGGAAGAAGTAACCTACTTCATAATTTAACTTTACTATCACTGCCAATATTTGCAATGATTAATAAATTTTTCCCTTTTGCATCCTAAGATAAGTCCATGTTCCGGTTGAAGATACAATCACAAAATAGATGTTCATCATCACCTACAATATTCTGTCATTTATCTTTTATCACACTAATTATAAAATTCCAGTATAAAAATCTAGAAGTCTATCTGAGCTGTAAAATATATAAAAATAATTTTATACATGTTCTTTGTTCTGTGGGTATATGTTTGCTTATTTTAGCCAGGGATGCCAGGGATTAGGAGGTGAGCTAAAATTGGTACAATGTAAGAAAAGTCAAGTTTAATTAGATTTTGGTCTAATTTAAGTTGTACATGTGAATGCACAGTACTTTATATAAAGAAATATGCAAATGAACAATAAACCCTAATATCCAAGCTTTCAAAAGGGTTTGTTTATAATTTATTTACCATCTATCTAATCTTTTTAAAGAAAATTCTCTATATTCTTTATGAGTTTTTAAAATTGTTTGTAATTTTTATTCTAATATCTTAATTGGATTAGTCTTTGATTAGTGATAGGACGATTAATTGCTCAAGTGATAAAGAGGCAAGCTTTCAAAGGATATAAATGAAGTTTTGAAGTGAATTTAAGCTTAACTCATGGACTTGTAAGGTGATGATCGCCTCCACTTATATAAGAATCTCTAAAACACTGTAAAAGTCAGCTCAACTCGTGCATGAAACTAGATATTTGTGGATGGTAGCCTAAGAAGCCTATCAAACTCTAATACTATAATGTAAAGTAATTTTAAACCTAATTTTTTTTTTAAAAAATGACTTGTAAGGTGAAGATTGTCCCTACTTAAAACTTTTTTCACATATTGCTAAATCTTCTAACATACATGGTCTTAGCAAAATAAAATACAACAACAATTTTATACTCATTCATAATTTTTGAGTTAGGTCTAATCATCCGTTAATCAAAAATTTAAATTACAATTGACTAATAACTCTTATTATAAGATGAGTACACAAACTATTCTTATTATTTCTTCTTAATCTTTCTCGAAGATAAAGAACTAAAATATTCTGATTATCACTTATAATTAAAAAAAAAATTATTTAATTATATAATATAATCTTTTTAAAAGATTGATAAAATTAAAGATTGAATTCAAAAAGAAATGAATTGAACTACCTCAAGATTTTTTTCAAAAACTTTCAAGATGTAATTTCAGGATTTAGTTGGTTTTACATGAATTTGCATAACCAAAAACAACAATAAAATGAAAAATAAATATAGAAAAAGAGTGAGAGAGAAAGAAGGGTTGCAGTATTCTATCCAAAAGTTATTTAGAGTTGTCATATCAACCAAACTCACAAGTTTTATTAATATACAAACAATATAGTGAATACAAATCTACTTAATAAATCAACTATTGTATCTATAATATTGAATTTCTTACTTAGTAACACCCTTAGTACTCTATCTGAAAACCCTATTTAGAGACAGCTATACAACACGAAAGCAAATAAAATAAATAAACAAAACAAGTATTATGCGAAAAGAAACCAAGAACCAAAATTACAAAATTAAAATGTAGGAATCAAAATTACCTATTTTATCTTAAAAAAAGTATTATCCCTAGTGAAATTAAAATAGTAGTTTATATTGATTTTTTGGTACAGTTATATAAGTGACTCTTGTTTACATATGCAACTCAGTGGTTGGATCGTCCTACAATAGATATATATATTTTGTATCTAATAGCATGTCATCATACAGAAAATCACAGAAAAGAAATGAGGTGTATCAACCACCTTATCACAAAGTTCACAACATATTCAAAAAAAGGTTTGTGAGCCGTGTTAGTTTGGCATCTCAATTGTAAATTAGCATGCAATAGCCTATTAAATGTAACCAAAGCACATCATCATGCCCTAGTATACATACAATACCAAAAACTATGGTGTATTTCAAAATAACTGGTGGAGAGATAGTGCCCGAGATACAAATGACGTTATCAGACACAGTTTTTGATCTGAAACGGAAGATTCAGAAAGAGTTGGATGTAGAAATCTACAGGCAAAACTTGTGGCATCACAATAGAATAATGAGAGACCATGAATACATTGAGGACTATGACTTTCGTGTGAGTGAAACACTATATCTGAGTGTTACTCCACTGCCACCTCGTCACAAACTCCACGTCTTGATTAAATCTGCGGGCAGTGATGATGGGTATGTGAGGGTGAGAGAGACTGATAAAGTGAACGATCTTCGCAGCAAAGTTGAGAGGTATTGGGGTGTTCCTTCACATCTTATCACCCTTAGACGCCGCAATGTTGTTATGGAGAATAACCTTCCTCTCTATGCTTATTACGTGAATGAGGCTTCTGAAGTTGAACTCTCTATCACAATTCAAGCTCGTTGATGATGTGTAGGATGTAGAATTAGTTAGGTTTATGACATATAGGATATTTATGTTAAGTTGGATAGAAAATTTGTTAAAATGAGATGATTTTCAAAATGTACCAAATATAAAGCTAACACATTCTATTGTATAATAGATATAAATTTAAAAATTAACTAAAAGCGAAAAATATAACAAAAAAAAAGCTACCTATGGTTATATGGAGGTGAAAGAGAAGGATAAGGTTAGTGATATGCGCATATAGATATTGTCTGCTTGTTACGTAAACCAGTTTTTTTACCAGTTTTAGTATAATAACTAGATGAGTTTATGACATCTTCCACTTTAGTACGATATGTCTAATGTGTAATTTGGTTTGGTTTTAATTAACTTTATAATCATAGCATCTAATTCATTTTTCGTAATATCTATATCATATATTTTTTTCTAAGACAAAGGAATGAAATGGTACATAAAATTAGGACTATGGATGCATTTAATATTATGATCCATCAAAAGAATAATAGTGGAATACAAATTCGTAGACATATACAATACAAAATCTAATTCATTTAACAAAAAAACTTTATTTCAATGTTTTCCCCTAGGAATGTTCATATTTGTATAAGCCTCACTTCTTAATACACATTACAATTTTCTTCTGGCAATTGGCAGCCATTGAGTCCTCTGACTTGTCCTCAATCACAATATTTATCAAATTTGCCTTCAAAAGTTGGATCCTGATACATCTGTTTAACTCGTTGCTAGAAAAAGTCTGTTCCGTGTGAAATGAAACCACGTAACCTTGGTGTCTACTTGTCTATAAAAGCAAGTCTACGTAAGCATCAAGTCCTTGTTTGACAAGGCACTTCTTTAGCTTATATAAGGCTCGGATCTCCAATTGACGAACCCTTTCCTTAGACAAACCAAATATGTCTCCAATTTCTGATAAAGATTTCTGTTCACCATCATCAAAACCATATCTTAGTCGGATTATTTTCCTTTCTTTGGGGCGCAAGATACTTAGGACATTGAGCACATGCCGCCTCATAAGCTGTTTTTCAACACTCAAGTCTGTGGCCTCAACTGTGGGATCTGCAGTAATCTCCTGCAATTATAAAAATAATATGGTTAAATTTGTTGTGTGGAGTATTTGTCTAACAAAATTCTGTACCAAAACTATATGGAAATAATATAAAAATTAGCAGCTAATATATACAAATATATATAAGAAAATTGTGATGATTGTCACAAGTTAACAAAATCTCGTGCCAGAAGAGAGGTATTGACATATAAATGACCTTGGTAATGAATTGAACAGAACAAAGCAGATATTAACTTCTCTCTGACCACTAGTACTGAAATAATTAATCTTTCCGTTAAGGTAGTATGCTACTGTTCCCTGGCTAATCTCATACCGAAATGTTGTGATCAGATTCTGATGTACAAGCTCCTCCGAGCGCTAAAATACTTTACACTGCTGGTTCCCTTTTATCACGCGCACCAGAATGCAATTACTAGGCAAAATTCAATATTGTTGTAGTTGCTATTAGATGATCACCAATTTTTTTTTTACTTTATATTATCAGCATAAGAAAAATTCCACACAAAACTCACCAAACAAAATTTGGAGGCTTGTTTTCAATCCTTTTTGCGTAAACATTCTAAATATTGATTCAGAACTTGTTTTTCAGGTTACACTATAGATCTAATAAATTGCATCATAGCATCATATCAAGGGGGCAATAACATTAATTTGCTGATAGTATGCAATACCTGGAAAGTTGTATCTTGGTCAGCCCACACAGTTTGCTGCATGGAAATTGGAATTCTTGCAGAATATAGTAACTTGTCAATCTTTTCTACTGTAATTCCTACCCTTCTTGCTAATTCTTCTTTAGTTGGGTGAAGATTTCCTTCCTGAATGTACAATTTCTTTGCTTCCATTACCTTGCCCAATTGGATATATACCTTCTCCTGGAAATAACACGTGATTTCTGTGTTACAGAAATAGAATTGATGTTTGCTATGTGAATACCAAAGATACTATAAAAAATATTAATGCAATGGTAGGTAACATCATTTTTTGTTCATTGTCCACAAAAAAAACATTTCATGGAAAATGACTCTTCAAAAGGGTGATGTCTAAAATTTAGGCAGCCAAATTTACCGGCAAACGGATTGTCCTGGAATGTCGAAACACGGCCTTCCTTATTGCTTGCCTAATCCACCAGAATGCATAATTACCAAATCGGGAACCAGCTAGGGGATTGAATTTTTCAATACTCTTCATGAGGCCCATACTACCCTCCTGCAACAGCACCAGAAAAGAAATGTAAAAGATACAGCTGCTAACTTTAATTGACAATTCTGAAGAGTGAAGATGGTGATTACAATCCTTAATCAGAGCACTTTTTCCCAAATTCTTGATTCAACCCTAGCCAACCATATTTTTTTGGGTTAACAGTTGATGAATGGGTTAAGTTGAGTTCATTAAATACAAAAAAAGGCAAATAAAAAACATTTGTTCCCCTTCTATATCCTACATCTATAACCATTGTATTCTTTTGTGTATCTCTTTCACCTTTAAGAGAAGTCAGAAATCATTGTTCCCTAATTGGTGGAAGGCAACCCAACCATTTTCTTCAATGATATTCACAACGTTATAAATAACCACTAAACCACGTAAACAGCCTTTGCTACAGGAAAGGAAGGTTCATATTTTTGGAAAGGCTACCTGTAATAAGTCCTGAAGGCTGAGACCACGTCCCTGATAACTTTTGGCAACATGGACTACCATGCGTAAATTTGCTTGAATCAGCTTTTCTCTGCTTCTGTTTCCATGATGAAGCTGTGAATGGAGCATTCGACAGTTAAGTCCCGCACCCTCAGCCCATTCAGCCATAGTTGGTTCCCTACCAAATTGAGATTGGAGTCTGGTCTTCAATTCTTCCAATTTCAATAAGTCCTGTTTCATACTCCACGTTAATAGAGTATCACATGTGTTTAGGTAAGGAATTCAAGGGAACTAGGAAAACACCTTTATCTGAGAAATCAGCTCAGATTCTTGTTCAAGTGTCAAAAGTTGTTTTGTTTCAGGTCCCTTCAAGAACATGCGCAGGGTATCATTTTGATCAAATTCTTCACTTATCTTCTTTTCTTTGCGTAGCCTTTCTGGAGCACCATCCTTTCTTGTAAGGTAGGTTTCATCATCTTTAACTATTGACTTAGGCACTTTTCTTTGTTTTGCTCGTCTCTCTAGAAGCCGTGTTGACCTCACAGTTTTGTTTCTTCCAGTTGAAGGGTCCGCCAAACCAGTGGAAGCCAGACTGAATTGAAGCTTTTAGTTTAGGCATTACACTTTATACAAATAGCCTATAAACAGGAAAAATAAATTAGGAATGTTAGAGATGGCCAACAAATAGAACTAACCCAAAAGGAATTGAATCATCATCAGCTTTAGTTGATTTCAAGCCTTCAACTACTGAGGATGCTTGTTTTGCAGAAGACAAAGCTTTCTTAGCAAGAGAAACTCCATTACACTGCACACCATCTGTACGCCTCTCCAAGTCAACAGAAACATGCTGTAGAGTTGAAGCAGCAGCAATTTCTCCTGTTTGAGAGGAAGTTAATCTGCAATAGATCATTTATGCACCTATAAGGAGACAACTAAAGATGGGCAAAAAATTTACTATAAAAAAGTACTAAATGATTAAATTTACATATGAAACAATAATTTTGTCTCTTACAAGCTTTGTAAACGAGGCCAGAGATGCAGGTGCTTCCTAAAGTCAAGCACTATCTGGTCAGCATTTCCAGTGTTATTCTCTTCATGAACCGTGTCCATATCCATCTGCCTTGTATTTAAAATCGCCTGCAGTAAAACATTGGGAAGATTAATTGGTACTGTGTGCATTATGACACAATGTGGGAAAAACTTACAAATCACAACCTAAGAAAAAGTGTTCGTCCATCCATGCAACAAATTTAATTTGCTGACATTATAAAAAGAATGGACCGTCAATCAATTCTTATTGATTTGTCAACAAAGTAAAAAAATACGAAGGATTTCATTATATGGATTAAAAGAAGCTTAAATTTGATGGAGTCAGTAATAAAATTTGAACCTGCGATGTTTTGTCTTCCTTAGACATATGAAGAAGAGGCCTATATTCATCACGCTGCTCTTGTAAAAGAACTGAGGCAGGGAAATTCTGTGCAGAAAAATTAGAAGACCAAGAGGCAACTGTAGAGGAAGCTTGTTCGCGAAGCATCAAAACTGCAGGTTCATGAACAAAGAAATCCAACATATTTTTAACTCAGACCGATGACAGGTTGGGGAAAGCACATATGCACAGTCACACTCTACTTGGATCAAAGAGGAAACTTTGTATGGAGACTAGGAGTAAATTCAAAATTAGCACAATGAACTCTTTAAGGATATCTATGGAAGGAGAGGTTTGAAAAAAAAAAAAAAAGACAGAATGTATAACATCACAGAAAATGATGTAATTAAGTTTATACCAATTTATTATTATTGTGAACTATATCAATTGTCCCATGATCGAAGCTAGATGGGCTAAATCACAATGGAACAGTGTGGTGTTTGATTCTCAACAAAACAATTGTGGAGGGAAAGATTGCTATGAATTACATTAATTGTCTCACGGTGAAGGTTGAGGAAACCATGTCACAATCAAATCACGACATTTGGACTACTGCTCTTTCAAGTAAATTGTGATCAGAGGTCAAGATCACAAGTACAATTCCCCACATCATGATTACCAACATCAGAATTATTGAGGGATAGATTGTTACAAGTTGCATCAATTATCCTTTGACAAAAGAAGTTAGATGAGTCAAGTCACAATTGAATTATAACACTTGAATTAATGTCTTAAGTAATAAAGTTTATTAGTTGTAGTTTTTCCCTAATGATAAACTTTTGTAAAATGGTAGTGTAAAAGGATTTCACTTCTTTCAATCACAAATTATTGTATATGATAAGTCAGTCAGATTTTATATTAATTATTCTAAAAGTCATACCACCAACTGTTATTCATCAGTTGACGGTATAAAAAAAATTAAACTGACAATGCATAAAAGTTATCTTATAAGAAATCAAATCAAAGATATTTATTAGAAACAAACTACCCCTTCCTATCATTCCAACGCTCAAACAGACCCTCCTATCCTAGAAACAGAACATGATTAAATTATTTTTTCCCTCAGCGTAATAGCCAACACAAATACAGGAAGTCAGCGAGTGTGCCGCAACAGCTACACAACTATATAAAGCCTGTGAAATTAATTACCTAACGAAATATCAATAACATTAAAATTCCATAACTCATACGTGAAAAAAAAAAAAGTATTATACAAAACACTCAATTCAGGTGTCCAACCCAAAATCATGCATAAAGCAAACAGCATTGGTAAAGTATAAACAGTATTCAGCTTCACATAAAGAGTAAACACAGCATCGAGTAGAACTACGAAAGGATAAACCTGAAAAAAATATGAGCAATGTATCTCGACACATTACTGAATTCCCACCCACACCAGTTTTTATCTTGGAGTAAAACAATCTTGAGCCACAAAAAACAACACTAACTATAATTCTCTCAATCAAGTAACATAACGGCATGCAAAATTGGGAAAAACAAAAGCAGAGCAAATAACAATAATGTTGCTTTGAAAAAACATGGTACTAGATAAAGCAAACGAAAAGAGAAGAGAATTGCAATAAGAAGTGAGGTATAACAGCAGCACCGGAAGTAGAAGAAGACGGGGGGTGAGTGTTCCAAGGGTGAGTTCTGGGAGGGAAGGGTGGAGAGGAACAGAACATGGTCCTTGCGAATTCCATGGGAAGGAGAAGAACAGCATAGTACATTAGAGTGGTGAGTTGGTGGCAGAAGAAGGTTGCAGCGTCATCATTGTGCAGAGGAAACGGAGGTGGTGTTTCCTTGCCACCATGGCGGGGTGGGATATTTAGATAGAAACGGATAAAGTAGGAGGAAAAGCCTTCGAAACGTAGCCTATTTCGGACCTCTGAATTTCTCTGTTTTCCGACACTGGATTAGGTTCTTCTTTTTATTGCACATGATAATTCCCATAATATTGTTATTATTGTATCAGTGTATTACCGTCACTGTCCGTTTGGGTCGCTCCTATGGACTACCCCTTCTAAGCCAGTTTGTGTCCCACAACTTTGCACCGCAGATTTCTTTTTGCACCACCATACTTTTCTTTCCTTCCACGTAATTATGAAAATTCTCATTTTGTCATAATGTTGCAAACAAAAGATATTCTATAAAGTAATTATTTCAGGAAAAAATTACAAAATTCTTATAAGTTCACTTCATCTGCCTATTTTATAATAATTGGTATCCATAGTATTATTGATATAAACAAATGGATGGTTTATAATTTATGGTTTTAATTTACTTATTGCCTTTTTAAATAAATTGATATCAAGTTATTGATTATATTTTAATTTAATCTATTTTAATTTAAAAGTGAAATTTAAGTTTTGATTTAATATTTATTATTATGGCTATTTAATTGTTAAAATAAATAACTTATATTTTTGCTAATTATATATAGGTATTTATATGTATATGGATACTGTGCTGCGACAAAAAAAGATATAATAATTAGAATAAAAGATAATTAGGGTAAAAGAAAAAGATAAATGGAAAATTGTTTTTAAAATAAAACATTGACGGTATAAATGATTATGTTATTTATTTTGATAAACATGCCCAAAATATTTATGAGGATGATGAATCGCAAATTTAGACCTTTCATATCTAAATTTGTTGTATGCTAATTTTGATCAAAATGTATTTTATTTTTATATATAAAAAGTGTGGTTTTCCTTAGATTCGCTGTAAATTCTGAAAGAGGATAAATAGATAAGGTAAGAGTTAAGGTTATAAGAGAAAAGTTAACTCCAGCTAATCTGTAATAAGGTTATAAATTTTTCATTAGTGTTTATAGAATGTGCATTCAAAATCTTAGTCTTATAGTCTGCTTGTTAAATACAAATTGTGAAGAAAGGGCATATGTTTTAAAGTTTGAAAGATCTTTTAATTAATGTTCTAATTCTTTCACTTTCAAAATTTTCAAAATCATTTGAAATTGAAATATGATACATCACAGGGATATAAGTACTGCTATTATAAGAAAAAAAACACCCAATTACGTATTTTGTGAAAAGTTAAAAAAAAAACGCCTTAATTATCTACTTATGATCAAGTTTTATTAAGTAAGTTAATAAAAAGTCTTACATTCATCTTAATTATCTACTGATCAAGTTTTACTAAGTAACTTTAATAAAAAGTCTAACATGCTTTTATTAAGTGTTTAAATATAATAAAATGTAAAATATGGTAATGTATTGGTTATAAGATAGGTATTTCTTTTGACAATAAATTATAAAAGGGGTTTTTTCCCATTTTAGTGTATTTTTCAATTTTAATTCTCAAAATGGGTAGAAAAAAAATTATTTACCAAAATAGACAGATTCTGCTAGTTAGATAGACATAATTTCAAACTCGTCAAAATAAAAGTGACATACTGACGATTTCAATTAATGACACTAATTAAAATTGTTTCTCTCTCTTCAATTATTTTTTAATTATTTAATACTATGATCCTTAAGTTTAACAATTAACAAAATAAATAATAATAATAATAATAATTATTATTATTATTATTATTATTATATAATTAACAAAATTGTAACATGAATATTGAAAGATACAAATTTATTTAAATTAAAATAAAATAACATAATGATAATAATAATAAGAATAATTTTAATTAAATTCATATGGATTTAATTTAAATAATAATAATAATAATAAGAAGAATAATTTCATACAAATTTAATTTAAAAAATAATAATTATTATTAAATTCACTTATTATTAATTATATTATTATTATGTTATTTTATTTTAATTTAAAATAATAATTATTATTATTAAATTCATATGAATTATTTTTATTATTATTATCATCATGTTATTTTGTTTTAATTTTAAATAAATTTGTATGTCTTAATTTTTTTACTACAGTTTTGTTAATTATTATTATTAATTTATTTTAATTGTTAAAGTAACAAACATAGTGCTAAATAATTAAAAAATTATTTGTTAATTATTATTATATAATAATTTTTTTTATTAATTGTTAAACCTAACAATCATAATATCAAATAATTAAA
>Ga0099824_1007706_pt1 | contig 14131 bp, 7 predicted proteins | sample SiratrowhiteBW_FD_76837 | JGI IMG/M metagenome (GOLD analysis project Ga0099824, IMG submission 76837) | Root nodule microbial communities of legume samples collected from California, USA - Siratro white BW | ecosystem: Host-associated > Plants > Roots > Nodule | place: USA: California...
ATAAAATATTTAAAATATATCAGAGCATATAAAAAAACAAATATTATATATATATATATAATATATATATATATATATATATATATATATATATATATATATATATATATAGACATATTGTAAACATGGGTAATTTTTCTCTTTTCATACAAGCCTAATAACAAGTAATTGGGCCACCATTAAACTCTGAAATATGGTTTTGGTTAGTTAAAAATTTCATTAGGAAAATTATGAATGTATAATGACAGAAATAAAATTTAAATCTAAATCTCTATTTAATTTTTTCAACTCTATAAAACAAACATAATTATATAAAAATTGATGAAAAACCGTGTGTTCCCTGTCCGTATAGAATAATTTATTATAAAATGGGTTTCTCAAATATTATAAAATTAAAATTTTAAAATATTTTTCAAAACTTTTTTATATCCCTAAATAAAAATGAGACAATACCGTGTTATATAAAATTTGGTCGAAACCGTGTGTGGTGAGATCCCAAATTATAGAATAATTTGTTATGAAATAGATTTTTCTAATACATAAATATGAAATATTAATATTCAAACTTTTAATCAGTAATTAAAAAAAAACGACAACGTGTGTGTGTGTGTTATATACAAATTAATCCAAACCGCGTGATGAGTTTTTTTCCAACACATAATTATAAACACACGGTTTATAATTAATTATAAAGTTTCTTTTTGGTTATAAATATATATAAAGCTTAAATCTGCAACACTATCTTTAAACTTTTCATCATTGACAAAAAATAAAATAAAAAATGACATGTTATATTAAAATTGGTCTGTACCACATGATGTGGTCCAAACTAATAACTTTTTCTGAAATGAAAATTTTATTATATTTGTAATTTTGATAGTATCAGACATATATACACTCCAGTGAATAAAAACATAATCACAACCATAGGTTAAATTACAATTATAATAATCTCTTGTGGATGTATTTTATTAATATATCTGTTGCTGCTGATTATTTTTTAATGGATGGTGAATATTATAGTGTGAAATTGAAGTCATTTGAAAATAAAACTTGCCTGCTACCCATCTGGCCATAGAGATTGCAAATGATGTTGTCTTCTTCTTCAGTGAAGCCTCCATGTTTGATATCTGGTCTCAGATAATTCAGCCACCGTAGACGGCAACTCTTCCCACACCGTCTAAGGCCTGCAATAATAATAATAAAGAAAAAAAATAAAGTAAAGATTAAGTTTATACATATAAAAACTGGATGAATATTTTGTATTAAAATAATGATAAAATAGCTAGAAATGGAGAGATTAATTAAGAGTATAACAGGGGAAACTCCCATTCCTTGTTTCATGCCTTGTAAACTGCAAAAGCTATTTATGATTTTGACCAAAAGGGTTCAAAAGAAATAATGTCATATGCAGAAAAACTGTGGCCACTAGTGGACTTGGAAATTGAACAAACTGAGGAAACTGAAATAGCTTGAGAAAACAGCTACATTTGTAACTCAAATTAATGTACCATAAATATAGTGAAATGAGTTTCTATACAAGTTTGGTCTTAAACATGCAGTTTGTAAATTCAATGCTTAGAAAAATTAGGCTTCAACTTCTGATGAAGAAAGAGTGTAGGAATAAATTTATGAAAATGATAATTGAAATTGACTTAAGGTAAAATGCATGTATGAATATACATAACACAAAACTCCATGTTGAACAAAGTAAATAGATTATCATGTTTGTTGCTTGAGATGGGTGTTCCAGAAAAAAGTTCTTCATCATGAGAAAACTTTGATTTGATCTTCAATTGGGGAGAAAAAAGCAAGACAAAGGGTCAACAAATATTCATAGATGTAAATGGGAAAAAGGGTGGCCAAGAAAGTGTTGGAAAAATGTGTGTATGGTATTGGGAGAGAAGATAGAGAGAAAAAAAAACCAGCTTTTTTGGGCAATGCAATCCAATTTCCACCAGTTCCATGAGCCTGCACATAGCTTTTGAGTGTTGCATCTTCTTCAGGGGACCATGGTCCTCTTTTGACATTGGCCTTGTCACAACAAGGAGCTCTTCCCATGGCCACACCAGTTTCTCACAGAAACTCCAATGATCAGAGAAAGAACAAAACAATGAGACTTTGAGACTTTTTCTTCCGGTGAAGGTGTTATAAAGTTGGTGTCATCTGAGACAGGGGGACCCAGTGAGCTACTAGACAAAACATTGTATTAACTTGTAATAATTAATAAGATAAGATGAGACCATGTTGAGACTGTTACAAGCTTGTGCAAAATTTGGGTTCAAATTCTAGGCCTGTTTCTTGTTGGTTCAAAAATGGGTCTTTGCCCACTATTCTTCTTTACACATTTTTTTTTTCTAACTGTTACGTATTTTGTTATAAGTTAAAGTTGAATTAGTATTTTGTTATTTGTCAGAATTGATTGAAAAATATAAATTAAGAGAGACAAATATTAAGCAAGATACGTGACATAATAATAAAAATACAATTTTAAAAATTAAAACGTGTTGAAAGAAAGGTTTTAATAGTATTTATGTTTCAAAATTTATAGTGTAGATATTTTTTAAAAGTGTGTAGTAGTTCTCAAATTGTGAAAATCATGATTTTTTGACAATTGATTGAATTCTTTTTAATTGGATATTAATATTATTGGAAATGTTTTATATGTGTATTATGGCCATCAACAAATTTTACATTTGATTTTAATAGAAAATTTCACAGACTTTAATATTTAGTATGTTGTATTAAAGATTTAATAAGTGTTACACAATTCTTTTATTGAGGAAAGAATAATTAATTTAAAAGCATTAAATATTTTTTATCTTATCATGAATTTCTCTCAAACATAATTAAAATATCATGGTATTAACGTACTTAAAATACCATGGTATTAACATACTGAGTAGGAAGTCATATCACAGTAGACAGTTTCGGTAAATAAATATATATTATTGATTTAGATGAGTTTGATTTATGGATGGAAAACCTTTCTAACAAAAGTTTCACATATAAGTGTGTGAAGGGCGATACACTTGTAAGTGAGATATTTATGTTGAACTCGAGGAAGAATTTACCAATATGAAAAAGAAACTTTAACTTGAGAAGGAGATTGTTAGGTATCTAATAGTGAGTTAAGTTCTAAATATGAATCTAAATTTCACATTGAATAAAAATGAAAAAGTTAAGTAATATATAAAAAAACCCATCAAATTATATGGGTTTCCAATAAAAAAACAAACATTAAGGCAATGTTTGTAAAAACTTCTCAAACTTTCGTCTCATTTTTTAACCTATAAATAACAAATAAAGTTAAAATAATTACAAAAATAAAATATAAATAATATTTTAAAACTAAAACTAAAAAATATAAATAATAGTTTTATTAAAATAATAAAATAATAATTTTTTTATAACTAATTATTATAATATATTAATATTAATATATATATATATATATAATCGATTATATGAAAAATGTAAATGATTAATATGTATATATATATAATATAATAATAAATAATGCTTAAAAATAAAAATATTAAATATTATATAAACTTTTATAATAAAAGTATAACATAATATTATCATTAAAATAATTAATAATGATATAAATGTAATTATAATTTTTTTAAAATAAATATAAATATTTAAAATAAAAATAAATTGTATGATAATAATTATTTTATTATAATAAAATAATAATGATATTAAAATTATTTTAAATTTTTTGTTATATTTTAAAAAATTATTTCGTCTCAATCAGTAAATTAATATATTTTATTATAAATTAAAATTTATTTTAAAAATATTTAAATAATTTAATATTTTAATTTTTTTTAATTTATCTATTACATTAAATAAATTAATTACATTTCATTTTTAATTAACACAATTTTTTTTAATTTTGTAATTTTATATATTAAAAAATATATTTATTATACCTATCACATCATTCACAAATTTTCCTCTCAAATTTTATTATTATTTTTTAATCCAAACAATTAAAATTTTCACACACTTTTATTTGAAATCAACTTTTCCATATCTATTCAGTAATCCAATTAAACCTTAAAGAATATTCTCAACTTCAAATTACTATAAATAAAGAATGTATTTTATATTAAACCTATTGTAAAAGAATATATATTATTTTTATAGCAAAATTTTGAAGAGGAGTTGAGGTAAATTTTAATTGGTGGTAATATTTTAGCAGACATTTTTGATGGAGTTGGGTATAAGTGTGTGAAACTCCAAATTATTTATAAGTTAAAAATATTTTAAATGGTACAATTTAAAAATTTATTTTGGACTGTGTGATTTAGCATTTAAAATGTATTTTAAATTATATAATTTAAAATATAATTTTAATCAAATAATCTGGAATGTATAATTAAAATTATATTTCTATAGTTTTAATTACAAAATTAAAATTATATTTCTATAGTTTTAATTACAAACTTCTAAAATACATTTCAATAATCCAAAAATTCTGTATTTTCAACTAAATTTAGAAAACATTATCAGCAATATAAACCATGTTTTCGAATTTCATAGTTCAGGAATCTAAAACGTAGAAAACCATGGTTGAAAAAAGTAATTGCCTTTGGAAGAACATGTGGGTTTAATAAAACCTAACTGAGTTTTACTTTTTAATTTTTTTCAAAATCGCTCAGAAAAAGAACCCGCGAGTTCTCTTCTCACAAAACATTGCTGAGTTCCTTTTTCTCACACAGTGTCGCGAGTTCTCTCTTTCCGACAAAGCCCTCGTCGCCGGCGACGAAACCCTTGACGCCGTCGTGAAACTCTTCAAGAACCAAGCTCCTGACGCTGACGAAACCCTATTGTAAAGCGGCTCCGAAGCTTTCAATCGAGGTAACCCATTCTCAATCCCCTAAATATTGCAAGAAAGCCATTTTTTTAGCAACTACAAATAAATGAAAAGAGAGGGAGAACACGATCCTTTAGCAACATTAGCAAGCTTTCGCATTTGTTAAACATTGGTCCTGTTTTCTTCTCATTTTTTTCTGGTTCAACTGTTACCTTTTTACTGAATGTGATTGCTTTTGAAGAATTCTATCTTGAATGAAGAAATAAAGGCCCAATAGTATGAACCAGTGTTTTCCTTTGTTGGCTACAGATGTTGAATCATGTGAGGAACAATAAAGTGTTGTTCATAGTGAGGCACTACTCTAGAATTCAACCCCCAAGGCCTGTTTCTGTTGAACCAGTAATCAGAGTATCTAACAATATTGCTCGCTTGGATGCTCCTAAAGAAGGTCCAAAACCCAGACAGCTGTTATCACTGCCTCCTTTTCCTGGTCACCCTTTGCCTGACAAGAGCTCAAATAGTGGTTCTGGACGGCGTGATTATGTTACTGCTGTCAATTGGATCAAGTATTACTTCAAGGGTACATGGGGTTCTGTCATTGAATACCATTTCAGAGAGGGTCTTGTAAGTGTCTACTAATTGTATTTACACTTTATTTAACTGCTGCAGTGTTGTTATATAGGTGCTGTAGTGCTCCAACGTAGTGAAATTTCTTGACTCCACAATTGTAACTCTTATTGCATTCACTATCATTGTTATGGTTGCAGCATGCGTCCTGCATCCTCTTGTCATGTCTGATAAGTCTTCAGCCAATTGAACTTTTGAGTTAATACAATGCAAATCTTTATTTCGGATGACGTGTTTTTATATGCAAATAGAATTGAGATATATCATATATTTCAACTGTTGTGTGACTTCTGCTGTATGATATAGCTTAATATTGGACTTCCTCTATTTTCCGCAACCCACAATTGATAACATTGATGTGCTGCCTAATCTTATTATATACTTGTTGACATTTTCTTAAATTGGCTGTAAAATCCTTACTGGGACCTTTTCTGGAAGAATTGGTGAGAGGTTGAATCTCCATATCCTCGACGGAACATAGAAGATACAATACAAACTTTCTTCAACCCCCTAACTTTCTTCTCGGTCTTAATCAATTATATTCAACATTCTTTTCTTCAATGAAGCTTCCTTAGCTTCTGCAACAACTTTTATCATCAAATTTTTATTTTTTCTGAAACTGAAGCACAAGGCTAAGAATCCTCCCTAGTTCTAGCAAGATGATGCTTGAATCTAAATGTTCCTCCTCTCACAATCTTTGAACAATAATTATATTTCACCTTTTTACCATTCCCAATAATATCTATCCCGTGCTTCCATCCAATTTCTGGCCTATTTCCTGGAGCATTTTTACATCTACTTTTAATAGATGAGGATGCACTTGGATTGCCCTCTGAGATGAATTTGATTCACTCATACACATACCTTAAAACACATGAATTTAAAAAACAATTTTCTGTAATTAAAAAACAATCTCTGGAGAGAACGACCAACAAATCTTTCCAAAGCACAACCACAATGAACAAAGACTGCAGACGACAACGCACCACCACACACCAATTGTGTGGCAAATGATTGGAACAGAGATGACGACGACAAACAAAGAAAACCACGTACCACCATGCAACGACTACATGACGAACAGAGACAACGGCAAACATAGAGGGCACGACAACCACAAACGCGAACCAACGACCACAAACCCTAACTCTAGCAACAATGGGGGAGGAGAACGAAATGAGTGAGTTGTTTAATTCCACAAAGGAAACAACATCGATCGAGTTCACAGTGAGTCTATTGAGTTTGTTTGTGAGTCAACTCGTCCAAGGTGAGTGGGAATGTATTGGATGAGTTTACGAGTTAACTTACAAGTTTGATAACCATGGTTGCATGTGTTGTTTGTGGGGTTATAATCAGAGATGATTTCTGAATAGGGTGTAGCTGCTTTTGGTGAATTTGGACTGTATTCCAAGGTGGATTGGTTGGTGTGTCGTTGGCTAAAGCTATGGTGGTTATGCTCAACCCATGGAAAGAAGAAACAAGGCAAAGAGAAGATGAGATTACGTTTAATGAGCTTAAATTCTGTTTGAAGCTGACCAAGATTATGACTCAAAGAAGCTAAAAATTGGAAAAGATCTTGTGCCACCCAAACTCTGTGAGATAAGCAAGGTGGTCTGCTACTTGAGACATAGTTCTCAAGATAAGAATCTAAAAGAGAAAAGTTCTCCACTTCTCACAAGCACATAAGGCTTTTGCATATAAATGACTCTTCTTTCCAAAGTAAAAGTCTTTACAAAATAGTCTAAGGAATTCCTTATATAGGAGGCATGGGGGAAGGGAAAGAGGCTAAATACTCCTCCTCATACATGTAACCAAACCCAAGGTTAGTAAGGAATCTTATCTTGTTTCCTTGCAAACTCTATACCCAAAAAAAGGGTTTATTTCATGAAAACTATTACCTATTTTCTTTAAAAATTTCCTAACTTTGTAGAGCTTTTATTTGTGCCTCCTTCTCTTGACTTAATCCATATTTTGAAGTGATTCCTTCCTATTTATGATGACATCAGCTATTGCATTCCAAGGGTGATTCTTGTAAAACTCTATTTACTTTGCAAATTGGAAGAATTAACACGATATTAGCATCTACATTTCTGATTACTAAATATTATTTAGTTCATGCCTAATGGTCAGATATATATCTGGTAATTGATAAGTGTACTTACAGGCTTTGTTGCTAATTTCCTATTCTAGGTGCAAATGGAGGACGTAGTTGCTGCTGACTCTTACACTCGGAAAGAAACTCTGATGAAACCTATGCGAAAGGTATTCGTGTCCATCTATCCTGTTAATTCACTATTTTCTATAAAAAACCTTTGGGTAATTTTCACTTTGTCTGTCTTGGTTTTTCAACAACAGATTTTAGTCAACTGCTTTAGATTTGTTTTAGGTTTAATAATACTACAACTGTACAGCTTAACTGCAGATTAGACCTAATGAAGTGATGAAACATGGTGCCAGAGTTCACGTTCCTGTATCAATTGCTGAGACTAGGATTTCCAAAAGATATGATGCTATTCCTTGTGGAACACTATATCCAAATGCTGACGAAATTAAGTATGTGCAAAGGCTTGTGATTTACAAGGTATACCCTTTCGTTCAATTTCAAATTTATTTTATTTCTTGCACTATTGTGTTGCTATTCTTATTGATCAATTCCTTTGAAACATATTTTATTTATTTGTGTATTGTGCTCAAACGTAATACTTTCAGGACTCAGCTATTATTGTGCTTAATAAACCTCCGAAGTTGCCGGTTAAGGTTCAAATTTCTATTCTTTCACATTTACAGTAATTCACTTTGAGTTTATTATGTGATTTTAATTTCTTGTTTATGACTTTGTTAGGGGAATTTACCAGTTCATAATAGCATGGATGCATTGGCAGCTGCTGCACTGTCCTATGATTATGACGAGGGCCCTAAACTAGTAAACTACTCTAACTCTTGTTCATCATTACAGTGGAACGATTTGGCATATACTTCATCATCTAACAAATGGATATTTATTCATTTAGATATGGTGGCACCCCAGTTTTACTAAAATATTAGCAGATGAAAATATTTGGCCACTCTGAATGTTTTTTTCAATTTCCTGGCTTATTCCCGGTTTCTCATTGGATGAAAAATCTTCAAGTCAACTATCAATAGGAATATATTCATTTGAGGCACAGTCCTATAATTGAAACCAATACAGTGAATATATCCTATGCTTAAAAAAGATATAGACTCAAGTATTCAATCTGCATTTATTGATCTTTGAATATTTTCTTCTTGTATCCTTCTCACTGACAATTATTACATTTGTTATTGTTCGTATTTCTATTGTGTGATGTAGATCGTTACCTGAACTGGTATCACCATATGAATTGTAAAACCTTTACTTGAGCTGGTATCACTATGTGAATTAACTGGTAATTCACTTTTTTAATTCTGAAGATTATAGGTTTTTTTCACTTCCTCCATGGAAAATGAACTGTTTTCTAGAATTGCTGTTTCTATGAAGTTTTCGTAAGCTCTTGGCGAAGTAATAAGAATTTGGTCCTCAGCATCAACTATAGCATCGATATTTTTCAGACGAATAGTATGGTTGGAATTATCTATATATTCATAAGTGAATTCACCTTCATGCTCTTTATGGTACATAAGTATTTCTGTAGGAAGAGACAGACAGTTATGGAGAGATTTTTCTTTGTATTGACTTTCAAGCTTTTTCCAGAGCTTGTCAATAGTCTATATAGAAAAAGTTCAATATTAGTATTGCTAAGTGATGAATTTCTAAAGCCTGTCTTTGGAGAAAAGATTGTTGACTAGCTTTGAGAAGAGCTTAAAAGTCAATACATGAGAAAGTCTTTCCATAATCTCTTTTTTTGCTTGAAGAAACAATCATATACCATGCAAATGTATGAAGGTAAGTCCATTCATAACCATATTGGTAATTTTGGCCAAGTTGTTCTTAGTTTGAAAAATGATGTTACGACAAGGCCAAGCTTAGAGACATACATTAGGAAAATAAGGAAGGGAACATAGACTTTAGAACAAATATGGATGGATGTCCTATATGTTGGTGAAGAAGCCAAATTTGAGAGGACCCACAAGTAGAGCAAGACTGGAGACAAGAGGTAGTTGTTTGTCTAGCAATACTATTCTTAGTTCTCAAGTTGTTAAAGCAATACAACCCTCCTTGTTCTATAACAGTTCCAATTATCCTCCCTGTTGTAAGATCCTACAAAACACAATGAGTGTAAAAGAAGGTTACGAAACAGTTCAGGTTATGAGTAAGTTTTTGAACGGAAATAAGGTTATTAGAAAGTTTTGGAACACAAAGAACATCTTTAAGGTCAAGAGATGGCATAGGAGGCTGAACAACTAGTTGGGTACACTTTAGGCAACCCTAAAAAAGAACCGTAGCTAAGACGGTAAAGAAGTGCGGAAGTAGGAGCCCTAGACGGTAAAGAACTTGAAAGGATTAATCTGAATGAAGGAAGATTTTTTATTCAATTGAATTATTTGAACCAGTACATCAGCCTAGCCTCTATATAAAGAGAACCCTAAAGTAATTGTTACAAAGAGATCTTTAGAATCTTTTAACAACTTCTAACAACTTTTAGTACTACATTTAATATCCTACTAACAACACTGATTATTTTTCTCATAATATGTCAAATGTTGTAATTCAATTTCAGCTCTTCTACTCTATTAATCTGTTTTGGACTGTGAACGTAATCATTACAAATGTTTGATGCATATTAAAAATGCAAGATAACTTAATTATTTTGTTGGTTTTTTCAGGTTCACCGTCTTGACAGAGAGACCAGTGGCATCCTTTTACTGGGGAGAACTAAAGATAGTACATCTCATCTCCAATGGTTGTTCAGTAACATTAACAATGCCAAATCTTCTTGTAAGGTGCCTTACATACAAGAAATAATGAACTCCTATTTTCTGTACGTCATGTTTAGTCAGTGAATCTTTGGAAACACTCTGAACAACTGATTGATATTTTCATTTGAATTTTAACATTAATTGGCTATTTTAGGCTTGGAATGATGCATGTGAAGCTACGTATCAGAGGTATTGGGCATTGGTCATAGGGACTCCCAAGGAGAAGGAAGGCATAATTCATGCTCCTCTTTCTAAGGTTCATGGTCTCTCTATTTTTATTTCTTCTCTATATGCATTCAGTGATAACATGTTTAATGTGTCTGCCACCTTCCTGTTTGTTGATTGCATGCCTTCTTATTCCAGGTGCTTCTAAATGATGGGAAGACTGAGAGGATAATACTAGCTCACCATTCGTCTGTAGAACCACGCCAAGAGGCTGTAACCGAATATCGGGTGCTTGGTCCAAAGATAAATGGATGCTCGTGGGTTGAGCTACGTCCATTTACTTCCAGGAAACATCAGGTATCTTGGTATCAATTTTGTATTCTCTCTCTGTCTGTTTTACTGCATGATGAATTCTTTATTGTTCAAATGTGGTGAGTTTAAGATATCAATTAACTTTCTGAAATAATTCCCTGTTTAAATATATTTCTGTTTTGCCATGTAACGTTTTAGCAAGAAAGGTCATGTGATTTCTGTTCCCATTTTCCAGTTGCGTGTTCATTGCGCTGAAGCACTTGGCACACCAATAGTGGGTGACTACAAGTATGGCTGGTTTGTGCACAGCCGATGGAAACAAATGCCACGAATCGATATTGAGCCAACAACTGGAAAACCATACAAGTTGCGTCGGCCAGAAGGCCTAGATGTTCAGAAGGGAAGTGTTTTATCGAAGGTTCCCCTATTGCATCTTCACTGCAGAGAACTTGTGCTCCCCAACATTGCTAAGTTTCTACATGTTTTGAACAATAGTGAAGAAGAACTACACAGTTCACTTAGCCAGCAGCCTGATGTTCTTCGATTTGTGGCAACAATGCCATCCCATATGAGAATTAGTTGGAATCTTATGTCATCGTATTTGGTCTGAACTTAATTGCATGATGCAATTTGTTAATTAACTAGAGAGAAAATAAATGGTGTTAACTAGTATATAATAGTTTAGGCAAAGGTATGCTGTGCTATTCAAATTTTGTAATGTTACTCTATCATAGGTTGAAGTCCAAGTACATTGAATTAACATATTGAAACTTCTCTGATTTGTCAGAGTTCACTTTTTGATGAGTTGAATATATCTGCATCAGTGTACTCATGTTATTAATTTGTTCATATTGTGGAGAATTTTATGGTGAATGCTGAGGTATACCTCGTATTAAATAAGAACAATTACACACATATACTCTTTCAAAGATTTTTTTTTCTGATTTGAAACTATCCATTTAAGAATGAAAGTGGGCAGATGAAGACTTTGATAGAGTATTGTAAGAAATAATCAAAATTGTTACGTAATCATTACCAACAGTGAGGTTCTTTGACCTTGCTATTCTTACACCCTTGATTTCTGATCAGCTCCCAACTTTGTAATTGTTTTTGACGAAAATACTCTTGATCAAATAACGTGTTTTCTATGGAACGAAAATATATTCACTACATTTAAAATATCTAACAAAATACCCACAGGAAATGTTTGTTCTCTAATGAAAATATATTTTTATTATTGGTCACCATCAAGACATGTACTGTCTTAAATTTGCTTCCATTGTATTCTTTGAAGTACACAATAAAAATGTTTTTTTATTAAGGTTGACTTTACAACAATAAGTTCCCGTTGAATATTCTGATAAACTTTGCGGAATTAAACAATGAAAATGCATTTATGACAAATGAAGAAATGCATTTTTATTATATATCTCGACAAAACATTATTAAAATATATAATGAAAAAGTATATTTATTTATGTTTCATTTTTATATGCACTTAGAAATATTAAAAGTAATGACTTCAAGAAAAAACACATTTTTGATTATGAATGTTAAAAATTACACTAGAGTGTAATTCTGTTATGCAATTAGTATGGGTTAATAGGTGATTTTGATTAATGTACGAGATCCATAAGATTTTATTTTTATAATATTTGTCTCTAAAAGAGAAAAATTGCTAAGTGATTTTTTTATGCTTAACGGTCTTATTCAAGACTTTGTATCTTAAATCTTAAATTTGATGTCATAAAATTTGAAAAACATTGTTAGATGGTTCCTACTTCTCACGTAAAATCTGCAGTCCACTCTTGCTGTCCGGTTCTTCCAAATCAGAATCTCCCGAAACCATGAAACGCAGCGTTTTTCGCCTCCTAATCGTACGAACCGCTCCTTTTCTCGTTGGACCGAACCGGAGATACACCAGCAACAACTAGTTCATTTTGCTTTTGGTAAATCTCACTTACTGTGTCATGTCATATTCCATAAGTTTCCGTTCAAAAAATCTTATTCCATCATTATTAGTTTATTTTCAACGGCACGATTCCAAATATTCACAAACTTACGAGCTATGTATCTTATAATGTTTTTAAACGTGATTTTACTTATAAGATTAAGGAGTATTGATACTTTTACGTAAAATACTGAAATAAATTATTATTTTATTAATATATAATATTTTATTAAATAAAGCGAGTGTTGAAGGAATGTAATTCATTAATATTGGCAAGTATAGTTTTCCATAAGACAATATAAAGTTTTAGTACAAGGACATAAACATAGGGTTTAGGATTTTGGTTTCATTGGAATTTGAATGTTGCAAGGTACTATAGACATTGTATTATAGTAGTAGTGTTGTTGTGTCTTGTTGGATATCTACAATTCAGTTCAAGTTTGTATGTTCATATATAGGGAGTAAAATTGGATCTATTGTGTTATAAGTACGGATAGAAAAGCCAATTCCACCTAACACTGCAAAATCTTGTAATCCAAGACTCATCCAATTGGATCAGATTTTTAATATTGCATTAAGGAACCGAAGCATCTATCCTTAACTTCCGATCCTTCATCCTTACTTAGGCTTCCATTCCAATTCAAGCATCACTAATCTGCAAGATAAAGCAAAAAGCACTAGTGAGGCAAGAGAAGAGAGGCAGAATAAAAGGAAATTCAAGAAAGCTACTTTTAATTTTTTAGCCTTTTAGGTATTTGGTTTATTTGGAAGGGTCTGTTCATGTTGATTGATTGTTAGATCCATTTGATCCCAAAGGGTTTGATTGGATAATAATATATCCAAATGGGGGATCAAATTTTGTGGTTGGCCCCAGTGTTATCCGTAGCCTTCACTCACAAATTTGCTGAGCAAGAGGGTATATAATGAAGAGGTTCTCTGCCTGCTGCTTCACAGGCAGAATCTCTAAGTTTCACTCTCGCAGGAAGCATAACCAATCTCAATCTCAGGTATCCTACCCCTGAGGGTAGTTTCTTTCTGTGTCAAAACTCAAAATCATTCACATTGTCTTTGCTTATTGATTCATATTTCTTTAGTTATGAATTGTTCATGCCTCAGGCATTTTTGCTTTAGCACCCCTTGATTAGTAAGCTTATTCCTTTTATTAATGAAGGTTTTCCTGCATTAACCATATTGCCTAATTTGGTAGCCTCACAATGGGCGGAGTCTGAGATCATGCCTCTCAGATGTCCATTACAAGCTTCATTGCTGAATTTAGCTGTTTTTTTTTTTTTTTTTTTCTTTAAGGGTTTGTAAGGTTTTTTTTTTTTATTTTTTTTCAATTTTTTGTTTTGGATTTATTAAATTTGTAA